>Ga0210380_10000444_pt1 | contig 18770 bp, 16 predicted proteins | sample PLM4_5_coexredo_FD_155476 | JGI IMG/M metagenome (GOLD analysis project Ga0210380, IMG submission 155476) | Groundwater sediment microbial communities from an aquifer in East River, Colorado, USA - PLM4_5_coex redo | ecosystem: Environmental > Terrestrial > Soil > Riparian zone | place: USA... | reverse complement strand
GCTGATGGCGATCACCAACGATCACATGGAAACTGCCGGTTTCCTGATCGACAAGGGATCCGATATCAACGTGGTCGACTGGTATGGACGCACTCCACTGTGGTCCGCTGTCGAAGTGCGAAACATGGATGTCGATAATTCGCAGTTCACCAATGGCGTGGTCCGCGAGCCTGTTCTCGCACTGATCAAGACGCTGCTGGATAAAGGCGCCGATCCCAACACGCGGTTGAAAGAGGTTCCTCCTATCCGTCGATTCATTCTTCCAACAACCGGGTCTCTGGCATGGGTGGACTTTACCGGACAGACTCCGTTCCTCACTGCAGCGTTGTCTGGCGATGTCACCGTCATGAAATTGCTGCTCGCTCATGGTGCGGATCCGAAGATTACGACCTTCGGAGGGACGACGGCTCTGATGGCTGCGGCCGGAATCAACTGGGTCTACGCGCAAACATATGACGAAGGTCAGCCCGCATTGCTCGAAGCGGTGAAACTTTGTTTCGAACTCGGCATGAGTGTCAATGACGTCAATTCCATGGGCTTGACCGCAATCGACGGCGCCGCCAATCGCGGTTCCGACGAGATCATCAAGTATCTCTTCGAAAAAGGCGCGAAGCTCGATGTGAAAGATAAGGAAGGTCGCACCCCGCTCAACTGGGCGGAAGGTGTTTTTCTCGCAACGCATCCGGGGCAGCCCAAGCCGACATCGATTGCGTTGATCAAGAAGCTGATGGGAACTCCATGAAACAGATCCGACGTAGTGCTTCCGTAATTGCTATTTGCATCCTGTGCCTGATTGCAACTCAGGCTCGGGCGGTGTTCTCCTCACAGGCCACTCGTCCGGCAGCCGCAGGATCGGCTCAGAATCCGCATCAGGCCCTCATGAATCAGTACTGCGCCGGTTGTCATAATCAGGATGATCTCGCCGGTGGCATGGCTCTCGACACGATGGACTTCGAAAAGGTCGGAAAGGATGCCGCCGTATGGGAGCGTGTCGTTCGAAAAGTTCGCACCGGAATGATGCCACCCAGCGGCCAGCCGCGTCCGCCTCGAGCAACGCTCGATGCATTTGCCACGGAGGTTGAAAACCGTCTCGACAAGGCTGCGGCGGCCAACCCGAATGTGGGATCGCCGGTGCTGCATCGTTTGAATCGCACCGAGTATGCGAATGTCATTCGAGATCTGCTCTTGATCGATGTCGATGTTTCGACGATGCTGCCATCGGACGACTCCAATGAAGGGTTTGACAACATCGCCGATGCACTCGGTGTTTCACCGACACTCATTCAGGGCTATGTTTCAGCAGCAATGAAAATCAGCCGGCGCGCTGTCGGTGACCGCACGTTGATCCCGACACAGACCACGTTTATTGCACCAAGCGGTCTGGTTCAGGACAAGCGTCTGGACGGTCTGCCTCTCGGAACTCGCGGCGGCATGCTGATCAAATACACATTTCCGCTCGACGCGGAGTACCAGATCACCGTCGGCGGTGGTGGCGCTCCAGGTGGCGGCGGGCGCGGCGGCGGCGGTGGAGGTGGAGGCACCGATATCACGCTGGATGGTCAGCCCATCACCGTGCGTGGAAATCAGCGCCTCACCGTGAAGGCTGGACCCCATACCATCGGCATGGCCGTGATAGAAAGCAGGAAGGCCGGCGGCATCGACGACGCTTACTCCGATCACCGCGTGAATGCGCAGTTTGGCATTGGCGGCGGCGTATCGACCCTGGTCATCACCGGACCATTCAACGCCACCGGGGCGGGCGACACGCCAAGCCGAAGCCGAATTTTTATTTGTCATCCGGCAAGTGCCAGTGAAGAAATTCCATGCGCTCGCAAGATTCTCACGACTCTCGCGCGGCGCGCGTTCCGGCGTCCGCTTACGGATGATTCCGAAGTCGATGCCTTGATGACGTTCTACGAGAAGGGACGCAAGGACGCCGATTTCGAAGTCGGCATTCAGCAGGCGCTGGCTCGCATCCTCGTCGCTCCGCGATTCATTTTCCGTATGGAAGACGAGCCGGCGACTGTGAAATCCGGCGCTGCATATCGTGTAAATGATTTCGCCCTCGCATCGCGGCTTTCATTTTTCGTGTGGAGCAGCATGCCAGACGACGAACTGCTCGATCTCGCCAATGCCGGCAAACTCAAGGATCCGGCAGTGCTGGACGCCCAGGTTCGCCGCATGCTGAAAGATCCAAAGTCCGATGCGCTGGTGAAGAATTATGCCGGTCAGTGGCTGTACCTTCGGGAGCTTGCAGGCATTCAGCCCGACACGAAGGAGTTTGACGCCAATCTTCGTCAGGCCATGATCAAGGAAACGGAGATGCTGTTTGACAGCATCGTTCGCGAAGACAAAAGTCTGCTGACGCTGCTCGACGCCGACTACACGTTCGTGAACGAACGGTTGGCGCGACACTACGGCATACCCAATATCCGAGGCGACTACTTCCGTCGCATCCCGCTCGAGGCCAGCAGCCCTCGGCGCGGTCTGCTGGGACAGGGCAGCATCCTCACCGTTACTTCCATTGCGAGCCGGACGTCTCCGGTATTGCGTGGAAAATGGGTGCTCCAGAATATTCTTGGAACTCCGCCGCCGGTGCCGCCTCCCAATGTGGAAGTGAATCTGGATCCCGATCCGAAGGCCGCAAAACCCAACTCGCTGCGGGAGCGCCTGGAAGCGCATCGTGTGCAGCCGGTGTGCGCGTCTTGTCACAAAATCATGGATCCCATAGGATTCTCGCTGGAGAATTTCGATCTCATCGGAAAGTGGCGCGACGTGGATGGCGGGGTCAAGATCAACTCGTCAGGAGTTCTGGTCGACGGTACGCCACTGAACAGTTCAGCGGATCTGCGGAAGGCATTGCTGAGCCGATCCGACATGTTTGTGACGACCGCAACGGAAAAGATGCTGACTTACGCACTTGGCCGCGCGGTGGACTATAACGATATGCCGACCATACGTTCGATTGTCCGGGATGCATCAAAGAATGGTGACCGTTTCTCTTCGCTGGTTCTCGGAATTGCGAAAAGTGCGCCGTTTCAGACCAAAGTAAAGCTATAGTCGAAAAATCAGGAGGCCCGATGGCATTTATCACGAAGAAACATCTCAATCGCCGCACGTTCCTTAAAGGAGCCGGTGTCGTTGTGGCACTGCCCCTGCTGGAGTCGATGGTTCCCGCCGCAACGCCGTGGGCACAAACGGCAGCGACTCCACGAACGCGATTCAGCGCCATCTATGTTCCCCACGGCGCCACCATGGATAAATGGACGCCGGCGAAGGAAGGCACCGATTTTGAGTTCACGGAAATCCTGAAGCCACTGGAGCCGTTTCGGAATCAGATCAACATCATCAGCGATCTGAGTCACCCGATGGCCTATGGCAGCGGTTCGGCAACCGCGAATCACAACCGGTCTGCCGCTGCGTTTCTCAGCGGCGCCAATGGCAAGGCTGGTCCGCAGGCGTATCTCGGCATCACGATGGACCAGGCCGCGGCAAGAAAGATTGGACAGGACACGCCGCTGCCGTCGATTGAAATGGCGATCGAAGGCACGAGCCTCACCTGCGATGGTTTGAGCTGCGCCTATCGGAATACCATTTCGTGGCAGGGCCCGACATCGCCGCTTCCGATGTCCAATAGCCCTCAGGTGGTTTTCGAACGATTATTTGGCGACGGCGCCAACGATGCGGAACGAAAGGCGCGACGGGAACAGTCGGTCAGCCTGCTGGATTCCGTGATGGGAGAGATCACGTCACTGAAGAAGACACTTCCCGCAGGGGACAAATCCCGGCTCGATGCGTACCTCACGGACGTCAACGAAATCGAACGCCGCATTCAGAAGGCGAACCAGAACATGTCTCCCGATCTCAAGCTGCCGACGGCGCCGGTCGGGATTCCAACGGATTTCGAAGAGCACATCAAACTGATGTTCGACCTTCAGGTTCTGTCCTGGCAGGCGGACATCACGCGCGTTTCGACAATGCTCCTGGCGAAAGAACTCAGCGGCGCCACCTATCCGAAGAGTACGATCCGCGATGCGTTCCATACGCTGTCGCATCACTCGAACCTTCGAGACAACATGGATAAGTTTGCCGTGCTCAATCGGTACCACGTGACGATCTTCACGTACCTGCTCAATAAACTGAAGACGACGCCGGATGGAAACGGGACCCTGCTCGATCATTCCATGGTGCTGTACGGCAGCGCGATGGGTGACGCGAATCAGCACAACCACGCTCCGTTGCCGATCGTGCTTGCGGGCGGCGCTTCCGGAAAACTTAAAGGCGGACGGCATATCCGCAATCCGAAAGACACCACCATGTCGAACCTGCTGGTTGCCATGTTGAACAAGCTCGACGTTCCGACCGAGAAGTTCGGCGATAGCACCGGCGTTATCGAAATCTAGAGCAATGGTTTGAAGAAATCCCTCTCCCAACGGGAGAGGGTGGCCCGCCCCAGCGGGCCGGGTGAGGGGTTCAATTCGAAATTTCCTGATCGGTAATAACCGTGAGCCCCGGATGACTTTGCAGCATCGAAGCCGGCACGTCAGTAGTGACCGGGCCCTTTAACGCTCGTTCAAGAATCCCCGCCTTTTTCTTCCCATTCGCCAGCATCAGAATCTGCCGTGATGCCATGATAGTCGCCAGTCCCATTGTTATCCCCTGACGCGGCATTTCCTCCGGCCGGAACTTCCCGCGAAGCCCTTCAATTGTCGACTCCGCAAGATCCACGATTCGCGTCCGGGAATCCATCGCAGACCCCGGCTCATTGAACGCGATATGGCCATTGCCTCCGATTCCGCAGATCAGCAAATCGATACCGCCAGAGTTTTGAATAGTTTCGTCATACCGTGAGCCCGGCGCATAGATGTTCGTTCTCGTCGCGTTGATGTGATCAAAGAGCTCCCGCTCCAGGTACGATCGAAAACTTTCACGGTGACTCGCCGGTATCCCGAAGTATTCGTCGAGATAGAAAAACGTCACGTTTGAAAAGTCCAGCCCCGCCGACCGGTGAAGCCGTACCAGTTCGCGATACGTGCCCGTGGGCGTATTCCCCGCAGCAAGGCAAAGCTTCATCCGGGGCGATGCCGTAATCGCATCCGAAATAATCCCTGCTGCCACCAAACTTATTTCCATGTAGTTCGATTTGACGATCAATTGCATAAGACCAGTCGCGGCTCCTCCATCACAATGGTACCCTCCTTCAGAATGACGATTGGTCTCAGCCATCCATCTGAAGGTCCCTTCAGTCCAGCTGAAAGTGAAACATGGGGCCTCGCGACCTTCCCTCTCGGGGCGTTCATCGACGGCGATACCACGACCTTTGCCGTGTATTCCCGGCACGCGTCTCGAGTGCTGCTGGAAGTCTTTAATGCCGCGATGGGTGAGACCGCCTGCTTCGACTACTGGCTGGAGCGGGGTTCAGACAATATATGGCGTGGCCGGCTCGCGGGCGCGCCAGCCGGAACGCTTTATGGATTTCGATGCTGGGGACCGAACTGGCCATTCTCTGAAGAATGGAATCGAGGAAGCAGCGCGGCAGGCTTTGTGTCGGATGTCGATGCGAACGGCAACAGATTCAATCCCAACAAGCTGCTTTTTGATCCTTACGCCCGCGAGTTGTCCCACGACCGTGAAACGCCAAAAATGACCAACGGCTACTACCACCATGCCGGGATGTACGGCTCCGGACCGCAACCTTACACCGGAAGCCAGAACCTTCATCCTGCCGTTGTCCGTCGAGAGTTCGATACGGGTCCATGGGCCCCAAAATCGATTGTCATCGATGACCGGACTCCAACGGGAACCAGTCCGCGCATCCCGCAACAGGATTCCGCCATCTACGAAACGCACCTGCGTGGGCTGACACGCCATCCCTCATCGACGCGTCTGTCGTCCATTCTCAACGGAATCCCCGGATTCGAAGACGTGACCATCGTGCCCGACGCCCTCCGCGGCACCTACGCTGGTGCCGCTCGCATGGCGAAGTACCTGAAAGCTCTCGGCTACAGCGCCGTTGAATTCCTGCCTGTCCATGAATTCGCGAATGACCTGAATCCCGAGGGGACTCCCGGCTGGGACCGCGCTTTGGACGAGCCGCCACATGGCAACTACTGGGGATATATGACCTACGGTTTTTTCTCGCCGGATACCCGCTATGCCTACGATCGTTCACCGGGCGGTCCGACGCGTGAATTCAAGAACATGGTCCGGTCGTTTCACGAAGAGGGAATCGAGGTTTATCTGGACGTCGTGTTCAACCACACGGGCGAAGGAGGTTTGTGGGACGAGTCCGCCGATACTGCGGAAATTCTCTGCATGCGTGGCTTTGACAATTCCGAATACTACGCGCTGACTGGAGGAAATGCGTATTACTGGGATAGCACCGGTTGTGGCAACAACCTCGACGCATCCAGCGAAGTCGTTCGACGACTGATCAAGGACTCCCTTCAATACTGGGCTGTGGAGATGGGCATTGATGGTTTTCGTTTCGATCTGGCGACGGTGCTGGGAAGAACGGCACAGAACCACGGTTTTGAAGCAGGCGGAAGACTGCTCCGCGAAATTGCAGAGATGGCGGAAGCCGCCCAGATCGAAGTCATCGCGGAGGCATGGGACACTCGTGAATCCCACGTCGGAGATTTTCCCAATGGCTGGGCGGAATGGAACGGCAATTTTCGGGATTCGATCCGGAGATTCATGAAGGGAGACGCGAGTGTGGAGGCCTTTGTCCAGGCTGTCAACGGGAACTATGATCGCTTTCATGATCAGGGCGGGCCGCAGAAGTCGGTCAACTTCATAACGGCGCATGACGGATTCACGTTGATGGATCTGGTGAGCTACAACATCAAGAACAACGGCTCCTTCTGGCCTTTTGGTCCATCCGATGGTGGCAGTGACGACAATCTCTCCTGGGATTCGGGCGGTGATCGTGCTCTTCGCCGAGCGCGTCTGCGCAATATGCTTACGGTGCAGTTCCTCTCGCGAGGCGTGCCGATGACGTTGGGCGGCGATGAATTCGCGCGTACACAGAACGGCAACAACAATCCGTATAAGATCGACAGCATCGGCATGTGGCTGAATTTCGATATGATCGCAACATCATCGCCGACTTCGATTCCCACCGGCGGCTCCGGCAGATACCACGACAACTATGGAAAGGACATGAACCCGACGGGAAAGAACGGTCACTTTCTATTCACCCGGTTCCTTCTACAGCTGCGGAAAGCGCACCCCTGCCTGCGGCAGGCCCGCTTCGCCGATCTTGCAATGGATGAGGGTGCCGATGTCACCTATTGGTTCAAGAGGGAAGACGGAGTTTCTAACCTGGGTCCAGAGGCTCGCTCTCTGCACTGGCGTATCAACGGAAGATGCATCGGCGATGACGATTTTCTGCTTTGCGTGAACATGTGGAATCAGGGCGTCCTGTTTGCAGTTCCTCCGCCGAGCCCGGGCCGGCGTTGGGTCCGTCTCATCGACACGGCGCCATGGGCGGAGGTTTTCGGGAATTTCTGGGAAGCCAAAAATGCAGATGGCATGGAATCGAACTACTGGGTAAATGCTTATTCCATAGTCGTGCTGCTTGAAGCGCTGTAGCCGTCTTTCTGTAGGGGTAGTCTATGACCAGAACTGTCCAAGACGGAAAGAACAGTTCAGCGAGACACCACGCAGACTGCGGGTTTCAGCCGATTTGAAATAATTGAGACCTGTATTCGTGCGTCCCTCTCCTGAAGGGAGAGGGTGGCCCGAAGGGCCGGGTGAGGGGTGAAAAGATGCTTCTCTTCACCCCTCACCCGCCGCTTCGCGGCACCCTCTCCCTTCAGGAGAGGGATTCGTTCCAAACATTTTTCCATTTTGGACAGTCCTGATCTTAGACCGCCCCTACAAGGCTCAGGGAACGTTATAGCCGCATGACGTCGTCTAAACCAGGTAACGCAGCCGCTCCCCGGTAAGAAAATCTTCGCGAGGCGGGCTAAAGATGTCGAGGACCACGGTGTCTTCCAATGCGTGGGCTTCGTGGGGAATGTCCGGGGGAATAACAACGATGTCGCCCGGCAACATCGTCTTGTTGGAGTTTCCGACGACCAGCCGAAGCTTGCCCTCGATCATCATGACGATCTGCTCGTTCGGATGACTGTGCCGGGCTGCAACAGCACCCTTGCGGAATTCCCATCGGACGAGCATTTCGTTGGTTCCGACAATCATGCGTCGTCTGATGCTGTCCGTCAACTGCTCCACCGCTACCGCATCCCACGTGTACGCCTGCATGGCTTTCACTCCTCGCGTTCAGAGCATTTTAGCTCTGGCGTGGTTTTTCTTGTCGCCAGGAAAAACAAGTCCGAGAATGGAAGCACCATGCGCCTCCATCGTTTTTCAATTGCAGCAACATTGATTTGCCTTTTCGTTTGCTTCACGGATGCGAAGGCGCAGCGGCCGACCGAAAACTCATTGAAGGATGCAGTGTCCGCCGACAGCTCAATCGCTGAAGCAGACCATCATCAGCGCGACTGGCGATTCCGACGAATCCGTCCGAATGACAGCGGTGCGTTATCTGGGTCAGATCGGATCCACTGAAGATTTGCCACGGACAGCATCCGAGAGCGATAAACGACTGTTTGTGGCGATCTCTCCGTCTCACACCACCAAGTGGATGGTGGAACTGAAACTTCATAGCGAACGTTGCCCGGCAATCCGGCAGGAAAAATATCGATTTCCCGGCGGAAGACTTTAAGCGCCTTTGTTCGTTGATGATGTGACGTGGTAATAAGTTCACCCGCCCGCCTCGCTTTGGAATGCTGCGTGCCAAGCTAATAGAACCAATCCAAAAAACCGAGGTATACGCCTGTGTCGATTTTACAGCTCACACCCATAAAGGTGACGCCAAAGGCAAAGAAGCCCAAGCCTTCGCCCAGAATCAGCAAAATGGAGGAACTTCGCAATCGTGTGCAGCAGATGCAATTCAATGCATGGGCGGCGAAGGTGGTGGTTGTACTCGTCTTCTCACTCTGCTCGTTGTTGATTGCACTGGTCCGCAGCCAGTCACCTGGTGATCCCGCCTCACTGGAACATTCGTCGCTGGTGAGTCTTGCGAAGGCCATGCAGCAGGGCGCGATCAGCGGCCGCGATTTTCAATCCACGTACGGCCCGGCAGCACAAGCGCTGGCCTGGTTGTGCACGAAAGTCACATTGACTCGATCGGCGCTGGACGCATTCGGACTCATGACCTTTTCTTTTTCTGCCGTCAGCCTGGTGTTGATCGGCGGCATGCTGCTTCTATGCGATCGAATTTCCTGGCGTCAGGCGGCCGCGTTTTATGGGTTCTCGCTGTTCCTGAATCTTTTCTTTAACGTTTTCGACATCCGGACAGCTCTCCTGCTGCTGAGCGCCGTCTTCACATACCAGATCGTGGCTGCGGTCAACGTGACGCAACGTACCGCATGGGCGGCTGCGACCGGACTTCTCTGCTTCTTCTCGCAACTTGTGAGTTTTGAGCTGGGTATTTATTCGGGAATCGTTGTTGTCAGCGCCCTGATCGCGGGCACCGCGTTGACTCGGGACAACGAGGTGCTGCATGGCGCCGGAGCGTTCGTTGCGACGTTCACGGTTGCGAATCTCGCCCTTGTGGCGTTCTTTGCGCTGACGTCCTCGGGGCAGACGATGGTTTTTGACTATCACAATTACGCAATAGAGATGCTCCGCGGCTTTCACAACAGCATGGGCATACTTTGGGAACTGTCTTTGCTGCAGACCATCACTCTCGCGGTCGCCTCGTTGTACGTGCTGGCGATGTGTGCAAGGGCGGTATGGAAATCCGAACACCTGGAGTCCGTTCTGTTTGTCAGCCTGGCGTTTGCTGCGATTGTGTGGCTGGCGACGGCGTCGGTGCGCAGCGATGTCGCGCACATCGCTGTGGCGTTCACGCCCATGGTGGTGATTCTCAGCTTCCTGGTACCGCGCGACTTGCGTGAGCCGAAAGAAGTCGGTGTGTGGGCAGCTATCGCCGTTGCAGTCATCCTGGCCTGGCCCACGTCCATTCTCGCCGCACCTAAAGACCTGATGAAAGTCGCTCGCGGTCAGGTGGGTGCTGAAGAAACACTCCGAGGTCTTCATTCCACACGGAGGCCGCTCGATAAGAGCGTGCAGGAAAGCCTGACGACACCGGACCAGGCGGGGCGGGGAAACGTACCGCTGCTCGCGTTTCCGTATGACAACCACATCGTCGTTGGAGTCCGCCGTCGTCTCTTTGCTCCAGTGATGGAAACGAACGGAGTGTCGACGCCGTTCCTGCAGCAGTACTACCTGAGGGCTCTGCAGAAGCAACAGCACGCCGGCCTCGAAATCGTTTATGGGCTGGATCGAACCGACGATCCCTGGAGCGGAGGCGTCCAGGCGATTACGCGAACACCGGACGTCTTCGAATACATCTACAGGAATTTTGCGCTGGTCAGTAACGAGGAACACGCGGACGGTCACTATATACTTCGTCCGGTGTATGAACAGCCACAGGCGGTCATCGAGCCACTGAAGTTCACGGCAGTTCAGAAGTCGCTGGATTCCGGACTGGTGCGATTGGACCTTCCATCAACGTGCGGCCTTGTTCGACTTGAAATGAAACTCGTCTATAACAGGAGTCCGAAACTTTTCAGACCGAGCGGCATTGAAGTTCGATTGAACAACGGGGATACGCGTGTGTGGCAGGGGATGATCCGGCCGCTGGAGCCCAATCAGACATTTGTGACCTACATCAGTCCTCTGTCACCCACGCAGTTTCACAAGGTCTTCGGCCACGAACCCATTCGAGGAATCCAATGGGACAAGCTTGAATACCAAAGCTCACCAACCGACCTGTTGGGATCGAAAGCAAGTCATGTCGAGATTTTTTCTCTCGAGTGCCTCGACCCGCAAAAATTCGGCGAGCCAATACTGCCCCAGCAACCCGTCCCAACAGCCTTACCGGGGCCGCAAGTATAAAAGGCAAACGGCCCCGTTTCAGTTCGAAAGTGGTTCCCGGCTGACCTGAAGCTCTGTGATAAAAAGGACTTCTTAATAACTGGTCGATTGCTTTATAACTGGATGGCATATGAATCCTTCGAGGATAAAATTTGTCGTCCTCTTTCTGGTGTTTGGGTTTGCTTTTATTTTTGGAACGACCTTGATTCTGAATCAGCCCGCCGAGGCTTTCCTGGGAGCGGAATCCCAGGGGGCCTGGCAGAGTGTTATATCCACAATTCTGTCTCCCATCAAAATCGTCCTGTTAGGGCCCCTGGTGCCTTTTATTAATTTTCTGCACCGGGATCCGGATACTCCGCCTCCATTTTTTCTCGCCATGTTTGCTGTCTACTGGTCTGTCCTTGCCGCAAGTCTTCATTTCGTTCTTGGTAAGATGAAGAGCCAGTAAGCGACTCAGAAAGGTACCTTCGATGAACTCGACTCAGAACGAAAAAGCGTCGCGCTTCCGCGCGCTTCACGATGGCCCGGGCACCTTCATTATTCCGAACCCATGGGATGTCGGCTCCGCACGACTGCTCGCGGGCCTTGGTTTTCGGGCCCTGGCCACGTCGAGCGCGGCCTCGGCGTCGTCAATGGGTAAAAAGGACGGCAGGTTGACGCGAAATGAGGCGATGGCGCATTCGCGAATGATCGTCGAAGCAACGGATTTACCTGTCTCTGCGGATCTGGAAAAGGGATTTGGCGACCGGCCGGAAGATGTCGCGGAAACCGTCCGGCTTGCGGCCGAGGCCGGGTTGGTCGGATGCACCATTGAAGATTCGACTGGGAATCCGGACAGCCCGCTCTTCGAATTCAATCTCGCCGTCGAGCGGATCGCCGCAGGCGCCCAGGCGGCACGGGCTCTCTCATTTCCCTTTGCCCTGACGGCTCGTGCGCACAATCTGCTCTATCCCAACCCCAGCCTGCCGGACACCATCCGTCGGCTCCAGGCTTACGAAGCGGCCGGGGCCGATGTGCTGTTCGCGCCCGGGTTGCCGGATCTCGACGCCGTGCGCACGGTGTGTCAGGCAGTATCGAAGCCATTCAATTTCATGGTGGGAATCAAAGGAAAGTCTTTTTCGGTAAGTGAACTCTCGGCAGCCGGGGTCCGGCGCATCAGCTTCGCGACCTCGCTCTATCGCGCAGCAATGACGGGCTTGCTGGACGCGGCACGGGAGATAAACGGCACCGGTCAGTTTGGTTTTGTCGACCGGGTTTTGACCATGGCGGAATTGAATAGCCTGATGCAAATCTGACGGCGCTGCATGATCGGTAGTGTCTCCGTCTGAAATCTGGCTCCCCTCCTGGCACAGGAGGGGTGGCCGAAGGCCGGGGTGGTAGATCAAGTCCCACACTAATTTTCTGGTTGAACTTGTCTACCTCCCCGGCCCGCCAGGCTCGCCGTCCCCTCCGGATCAAAGCCCAAGAAGTCGAGCTGGATTAATCTTCGCCATTCGATCCACCTCCTGTTCCGTAAAACCTCGAGCGCGCATCGCCTGAAGGAATGCGCCGAAGCCGTCGGGAGGGAAGGGATTGCCGCGCTGGCCCAAATCCGAGGAAAGGATGCAGGAATCGGGTCCAACTTTTCGGATCGCGTCCGCCATGCTGTCCATTCTCGCAGCGCCCCCCGCGCCATTCACGGATCCACCGGCAAACTCGATGAACGCACCTTCGCGCGCTGCTTCTTTCATCTGGTCCACATTCATGAATACCGGTGTGAATGTCGCATGCGTGACAACCATATGCTGCACACCCTGGCGGCGTCCTTCGCGGACCAGCATTAAACCTTCAGCAGGGCTGGAGTGACCGGTCGCCAGAACCAGCCCGTTCCTGGCAATCAGTCCGATTACCTGCTTCACTTCGGGAAGTAAGTCGCCATTCCGTGAAACGCTCACAAAAGGCCGCGTCTCATTTCCAGTACGTATGTGATTTTCAGCATCGTAGGTTGGCATCCACACAATGCGTCCCCACCCGCCTGAAACTTCTGTCATGTGTTGAACGGCCGCTGGATTGATTCCTCCGACTGCGAGATTTAAGGCAATGCCCCCGAAAACTTCCAGTCCCGGGACTTCCTTGCGTACGATGTAGGCCAGACCGCCTGTTGGATCGTCGTGATTTTTTAGAACGATGCCACGCATCCCCTTCGCTTTCGCAAGTTTTGCTACATCGATTGCGTCAATAGAACGCGCCCGGCTATCGGGATCGCTGTGAACGTGGATATCGATGGCTCCTGAAAGTTCGCGAACCGCATCGTCCGGCCGCCCCTGACCGGAAAGCGCGATAACGCCCAACAGAGCGGCCACGGTGGCAGTTCCAATCAGCATTCGCAGATAGACTATTCGCTGCATTTTGCCCTCAACGGATTGCGATCGGATTGCCGGGAGAGCCTGTCGCACCCTTGAGGCGGAGCGGCGAGAAAACATAAGCGAACTCGTAGGCGTTGTCCCGGGCCAGTTCCTCGGTGCTCAGGTTCTCGTGCAGATAGATACCATTCTGTGCAATCAGCAGCTGATGCACGGGCGCTGCGAGATCCGCTTTGGGATTCGGGTTCACTTCGACACCCCAGTTGTCTGCACCGACCACCACGACTTCCTTGTCCGCCAGGAACTTCGCGGCCTCCACACCGATTCCGGGAGAGGTTTGGCCGTAACGCGTGTTGTCTTTCATCCAAAGCGATCCCCAGCCGGTATGGATCAGCACGACATCCCCGGCGCGAATCTCAAGGTTCTCCCGTTTGAGCCCACCCTGTAAATCCGCGAGAGTGATCTCGTAGTTCGACTCCAGTTGCGCGACTCCCTTGAACGCCGCCACGTCGATGAGAATGCCGCGCGTCATGATCGGTCCGACGTTCTCGATTCCGAGTTTGACAAGTCCTTCGGGCTTGGCGAAATCGGCGCGGTTGTTGCCGTTGTAGAAGAGGTCACCGATCCCCATGTGCCCAAGACCGTCAAACTGCGTTCCAATCTGACCGAGCTCGCCGCTGATGAGTTCGTCGTGATAGGTCGCGTGATTGCTGCCGGGAATGGTGAAGGCCTGAGGGATGCGCAGACTGTAGTGGCGCGTGCCGAACATGGGCATCCCGGATTCGTAGACACGGCCGAGCTGATAAATCCTGCCCTGCTTGATAAGGTCCCGGGCTTCCAACACCTTCGCGGGCGACAGACGGTTCGCCGCGCCACGCTGATCGTCGGCGCCCCAGCGCGAGGGGTACCACCGGGATTGTCCGGGTGCAGTGGAGCAGGCGATCACCACCAACAGAACGGCGCACGAGAAAACCATGAGAATCCCGCGGCGCGTTTTCAAATCGAGGAAAAGTTTGGCCATGAATTGTCTCCTGTTATTAGCGGCGGCATTATACGACGACCTCACCTCTGGCATAATGCCCCGTATGAAACGACTACTTCAAAGTGTGGCTATTGTCTCTCTTTGCCTGGCATCCCCCGCGATTGCGCAACTGGTCAGCCACCCTGCGGCGCCGGTTCGAGTTGGCCATTATCACTTGAACGTGTCGAGCATCGCGGAACACCGGAAGTTTTGGGTGGATTCCCTGGGTGGCAAGGCCATCAAAGTCGGCAGCATTGATGTTGTGAAATTTCCTGATGCGCTTGTCTTCTTGAACCTGCAAAAGCCAACGGGCCCGACGCGTGGTACAGCATTCGATCACATCGGATTTGCCGTGCCGGATGTGCCGGCGATGGCGACGAAACTTGCAGCAGCCGGCTTCAAGGAGACAACCAGCCGCGAGCCCGCGCCTGGTGCGACCACTCCTGCGGCCGCTGCCGGGACCTCGGCCGTATACGGCCGGTTCGCTTACTTCCTTGGACCCGATGGCGTGAAGATCGAACTCGTGACGGCGGCCGAACCCAATGCGCCGGCAATTGCGGCCCATCACATTCACTTCATCAACAAACAGTTCGTCGAAATGCAACAGTGGTACATGAAGGCTTTCGACGCCACCTTGCGCGCCGGTCAGACCGACTTTTTCATTGGAGCGGATCTTCCGGACGTCGGTTACAGCCTGAACTTTTTTCGATGGGAAGGGGATCCATCGATTTCACATGTTCCAACGGCAGGGCGCGTCGTCGATCACGTCGGGTTTGAAGTAAAGAACCTCGAAGCGTTCTGCAAGGCGCTTGAAGCGAAGGGCATCCGGCTCACGCGACCGTATACGAAAAATACGGCAGCGATGAACGGCATCGCTACCGCAATGATGATCGATCCGTGGGGCGTTTCGATTGAGCTGACCGAGGGGCTAGACAAGTTATAGCCGAAGCTTTGCGACTATTATCCCCTGCCGGTCCGGGCAACTCGAAACACGTGCAACACGCAATAGCCAATCAATCCGACGACCGCCAGGAATGCAAACACGACCAGGAATACGCCGGGGATCGTCCACCAGTGCGAGGAGGCCGCTCGCCTGCCGGCCAATAGAACGGAAGCCATGCGTCCCTTCTCGATGGCAGTGTTCACAGCGCAAAACATCAGGATCATCATGAAGATGGTCCAACGAGGAAACTGAAACGAACGCAAAGCACGCATAGTACCTCCTGACAAATTCCGATTCCGTTCATAGAACTGCTCGCGCAATGCCCCGGCCAGTAATCCGGTAACCTCGCGCAGGCCAAACCACCAGCGGGCAGCAAGCCCTTTGGTACGGCTGCCGCGATGCAGCTCGCACAAAACACCGGCCATCTCCTCGCCGAATTCCACTACCAGCCGACCGGGATACAACCGAAGCAGGAAGCGATACAGGCTTAGCATGGTCATGCCTTCCTCCTGGAAATGCGGACGCTGGCAAGTTTGGTCAAATGTCTCATCCGCTCAAACTCCTGCTTCAGGCTGCGCCGGCCCAGCGGAGTCAGACGGTAAGCGCGTCGATCGCGAGACGCGTCTTCTTCCTCGAAGCGTTCGATCCATCCACGGTCGAGGAGACGCAGAAGCGCTCCGTACAGCGTGCCTGTGCTGAGCACGACGCGCCCCTCACTCATCTGCTCGACGTCCTTAATAATGGAATATCCGTGACGCGGCTGCTCGGCAAGGCTCAGCAACACCATCAAAACCGGCTCGGTCAACGGCAACTGCTCCATACGTCCTCCAGCGACATGTCGCGTGACGACATATTAGACAGGGGGACGCCCATTGTCAATGCTGGAAATCTGGATGGTGGGTCACTTTGAAAATATGCAGGCCGACTCCCCTCCTGGCACAGGAGGGGTGGCCGAAGGCCGGGGTGGTAGGTCAAGTCCCATACTCATTCTCTGTTTGAACTTGTCTACCTCCCCGGCTCGCCGCGCTCGCCGTCCCCTCCCGTTCAGATTTCAACTTACTGAGCTGCCGGGATGATCTTCACATCGACGGATTGTTTAATGGATTCCTGAACTCGCACCGGGAAGCCCTGTGTTTCGTACTTCGATAGCACCTGCTTGTTGAAGTATTCGCCGATATCGAGATCTTCCCAGGAGAAAACCTTGTAGCCACCTGGTGCGACCGCGCGAAAGGTGAAGCGGCCGTCACGGTCCGTCGTCACGTTCCTGAACAAGCGGGATCGCTCACGGTCATCGGGAATCAACACCACGTTGACGCCGCTAACCGGCTGGGACCGGGCGTCGGTAAGTCGGCCTTCAACCTGTCCGCCATTCGGGCTCAGCAGGACGGAGATCACACCGGGAGCCTGGTCGTTGACCTCAATTGGAGTGGTCCGAGCGTCTGAGCGGCCATAGAGAACTTCCTTGATGTAGAGATTTGCCGCTGATGGATATTGCACGTCCACGCGATACTGACCCGGCGATACGTTGTCGATGCGTTCCGTCCCGTCGGCGGCTGGACGCGAGCTTTGACGGTAGTTCATGCCGGACAGTTCCGGAACCAGTGTCAATCGGAAGTCCTCCCATTCTTTGACCGACGTCAGTTCTGCACCCTCAATCGCAATGCGAGCCGGAACCGTCGCCCCTTTTTTGAGGACGAGGACGACGTCATTGACGTCTGCGGCATTCATCTCGAGCGAGATCTGTGTCGAAGCATCTGACGAGAATACCGCTTCGAATATGTCTGCACCCGTACGAACGTCGGCAAGTCGTTCGGGCGCAATGGGAGCATCGAATTTATTCTGCGAGGTAGCCGATAGCCAGTACGAGCCAGGGAGCACATTGCGGACCTCAAACTCACCTGTCCGCGAGTTGTATTGCGCTCCGTCGTTTTCATTGAAACCGAATTCGATCGTTTCGACCTTCTTCGACTGAATTTGTATGCTCGCGGATTTCGGCGGTTGTCCCGTGGACGCTTCAATGACGCGGCCGCGAATCCGGTAGCCTGTGACGCCTGGAAGGACGACGTCGACGGCGCCCATCTCGGCTCCCGCACCAAGTTCAATGACAGAGGCACTCGAGGCATCGAGGACTCCTGGATAGAACGCCCCATTTATCGTTTTCTCAATGACAACTCGACGCAATTCAAACTGGCCCTGGCGCGGCGGATCCACCCGCAGGTAGTAACGACCGGGCGGTATCCAGTAGAACCGGTACTCGCCCCGATCGTCCGTTTGCGTACCGTCTTCCTGTGAGAGAAATTGCCGCTCTCCGTTATATGAGGCCTTCAGCAGAAGCACGTTGAATCCCGTTACAGGTTCACCCAATGAGTCGCGCACGCGTCCCGTAATGATTCCTGCCGGTTGAAGACGAAAGACAACGTCGGTTTTCTTCTCACCTTCAGCCAGATTGATGATGGAGCCAGGGCTGGAGGAACTCCTGCTTCCGTACGTCTGCGGAGCATACCCGTTTCGGGTAACCGTCATCCGATATTGTCCGGGCTCCAAATCCTTCAGCAGAAACTTTCCGTCATTCCCGGTCTGGACAGTCGGTAGTCCCTCGCTCTCCTGGTTTGGGTCAAAGAAAAATGTGCCCGTGCTCGCTTCGGGAGGGACACGGGTCAGCCTCACCTCTGCACGGGCAAGCGGCTCACCGGAAATGGAGCGCATCACCGCGCCTGCGATCAATGCCTTTTCAGCGTTGGTTTGCGGCAGATTGGGTGACTGTGCTGCAACCTGAATTAGCAGAAGCAGGAGTATGGGAAGTTTCATATTCGAATCTCCGAAGTGTTGCTAGCAAACTAACCGGCGGAAATTCCCAATTCAAGCTTTGTTTCACGGCCTTACAGTTTCTGCGGAGGTTTCCCGCATTACCAGAGGACGGTAGATGGATTCGACAAAAGGAGTGGATCATGACGATGCGCAGATATGTATTCATGGTGGTTTCGGCGATTGTTTGCGTGAGCACCGAGAAGAACAGGCTCTTTCTGCGGCCCGAGGCGATAAAAATGTTGTCGAACGACCAGCTACGCCGATTCATGGCGTTAAGTATGGACGCGCTGGCGTTGGGAGTATGGATGAATCTGAACGGGCTCGAGGCCGCAGGGCCATGGCGGCCGGCAGATGTGCGCAAGGATCCGGTACGCGTCATCCAGTCGCTCGAACAGCTTTGCGACGACGAACGGAACAAGCTGAAAAAAGCCGGCGCATTATCACCTGAGCGTGTTGCCGCCGATCGTGCCTATGTCCGCCGCTTGCTGGGCGAAGGATATCTGGTGCGCGAATACCCATCCCGGGACGGCATTCGCCTGTCCGGTCGTGATCGAATGTATGCAGCAGCTCCTGGCGGACTCTACCCGCACATCGTTCTGAGGAAAAGATCAGTCCAGATTGTGGCCGTCGACCTGAACTAGACGGGCGAGCGACAGATGTTCATTTCCGTCCTCGGAATGAGCGTTCCGACTTATCGAGTGGGTCGAGC
>Ga0210380_10000443_pt1 | contig 18795 bp, 26 predicted proteins | sample PLM4_5_coexredo_FD_155476 | JGI IMG/M metagenome (GOLD analysis project Ga0210380, IMG submission 155476) | Groundwater sediment microbial communities from an aquifer in East River, Colorado, USA - PLM4_5_coex redo | ecosystem: Environmental > Terrestrial > Soil > Riparian zone | place: USA... | reverse complement strand
CTCCTCGATCCCGCGGAGTTCGCCCTTGATCTGTTTGTCGAGCTTGTCGAATTCCTTCGCGCCGGCCTCGAGCTCGTCGCGCCTGGCGAGCCGCTTCTGGAGCGCCGGATCGGTGAGCACGACGGCGCCGTTCGCGACGAGCGGCGGATTGCATTCCGTTCCGTACCACGCGCAGCGTTTACATTCGGCGGCGTCGCCCTCGAGGAATGGCGGGAGGGTTTTCGCCTCGACGTGATCGATCGCGTGCTCTGCTCGCGCGAGGAAATCCTCCATCCGATCGATATGGTGATCGAGTTCAACCGGGAGGAGCTTCGGGATCCCCGAGCGATCGAGCATGAGGAACCCGAACGGCTCCCCGGCGCCCCACAGATACGCGAGCAACTGGTGCGCGCCGCTCCGCGTCCATGGGTTGTCGAACAGATCCTCAAACGTCTCGATCCGATCGACCATCATCGGCGACCACGCTTTCACCTCGAGCGGCGGCCGCTTCCCGCCGATCTCGATCCGCGCGTCCACCTTGCCGGAGATCGCGACCCGGCCCTTGCGATCTTTCAGCTTGAATGCCTCCTGTTGTCCGATCACGGTGAACGACGGCTCCGCGTCGCGGCCGATGCGTTGCAGATCGGCGAGGAGATCCCGCTCGCGATCGTCGCCGCGACGGAACCGCGCGAGCACCTCCGGCGGCCAGGGCGGGAGCTTCTCCGGCCGGGCCATCTCGTACACCATGCGACGGACACACGTCCGATACGCCGACGCGTACGCGTACGGGTGTGGCGTCTGCGGGCGGGCGGAGCGCGCGAGGAACGCGCCCCAGGCTTTCTCGATTCCCTTCGCGACGTCGAGCGGCGTCGCGTCGGCCGACGGCGCCGGGCTCGTGTTCGGTTCGCTCATTCGGAACGCTCCGATCCGTCGGCGTCGTAGACCGAACAGAGCCCTGCAGCGACCTTGAGCCGCGAGCATCCGCACGGGTAGATCGTCGGCCGGGAGGACTCGACGACGGTGATCGACGAGGCCCCGGCCGCCGCGTCGGCGTCGACGATCGCGGCCGCGTCGGGTTGAGGCGCCGGCGTCGGGCTCTGCCTGCGGTAGACGGCGGCCTGCGTGAACCGTCCGAGCGCGTCGAGCACCTCCGGCTCGAGCACGATCCGGTTCGTCGTGCGCTCGCCGTCCTCCGTCGTGAGGATCACGCTCAGCGTCGACGAGTCGAACGCCGCGTATACGCCGTCTCCGATGTACTGCTTTTCGTCCATCGGCTCAGCCCTCCTGCCCGGGCTCGCGGTTCGCGGGCGGCGTGCGACGCTGACCGTGAGCCGGGCCGAACATCTCGTCGGCGCTCAGTTCGCGCTCGACGCGCCCGGCCGTCGTCGGCGCCGCCGTCGTGCGCTGCTGACCCGTGGCGGCCGCCTGGCCGGCTGTCTGCGCGCCTCCGGGCGCCTCCCCCGTCGTACCGGCGCCGGGCGACGCGGCGGCCCGCTGCGCGGCTCCGGCGACCCACTCCGGGCCGTCCACGATCCACCGCTGGCTTTCGTGCGTCTTGTACTTCGGACAGCCGTAGAACCCCGGGCGCCCGTTCTTCCCCTCGCGGAACACGCCGACGGATTGACAGTGAGGACAGACCGGCGGATCGACTTCGGGCGCTTTGGTCGAGCGTGCGCCGAGTCGCTCGTCGCGAGTCCCGAACCCGCGCCCGTGCCGACAGTTCTCGATCTTTTTCGGCGTGCCCTCCCACGCCGCGACGATCTCCTCGATCGGAACGGACTTCATTCCGGCGAGCTCACGCGTCACGCCGCCGTCGAGGTTCGCGCGCGCCGCCTTGCGAACGAGCACCTCGAGCGCCACGCCGGTAACGCCGCGACAGAAATCGTCCGTCGAGGATCGCGCGCCCTCGATCTGCTCGAGCGTCTGACCCGTGATCCGGCATCGCCCCGAACCGCGGACGATGTAGGTAAAGACGGCGGGATCGTTGCCGGTGATCTTGTCCGGTTCCGACACGTCGAACACGTCGATCCCCCACAGATCGCGGAACCGTTCGGCGCCGGAGTCCTGGCAGTAACCGACGACCTGGCCGCCCTGATCATCGGGTGCTTTGAACAGGAGCCAATCCGGCGGCGCCGTCATGCGGATCGAGGCGCGCCGGAGCGTCTCGACCACTTGAACCCGGGCCTCGATGATCTCGATCGCGCCGCCGCCTCGTGCGGCGAGCTCGTTCAGGTTCGTCGGCGCGCCAGGATGGCGGATCAGGTGTTTCGGTTCGGCGTCGAGTACTTCGGCGTCGATGGGTGTACGGTCGGTGCTCATTTGCTGCGGTCCTTTCGTTTGCGGTTGCTCACGGTGATCGTCATGCGGCGGCGGCCGCGGGCGGGTTTCTTCTGGCGCTCCTCGAGTTCGCGCTGCATCCCGTCGCGGATGCCCTCGAGCGCGTCCTTCGGGAGTCCGTTCACGAGCGCGGCGACGACGGCGAGCGGTTCGCCGCGGAGCGTGAGACTGACGGTGATAACTGCCTTCGCCATGGTTCTATCCTTCGTGTTGATCGGAGTTGTGGAGCGAGCGCGCACGGCGGAGCGCGATCACTTCGTTTCGGTTCGCCTCGCCCGTTGGCCCGGGTTGCGGGTTGCACGCCGCACACCTGGCCGCCGTCCCGCCGCGAACGCCGACGTCGAACGTCGCGAGTCGTTCGGGGATCTTGATCTGGCATTTCTCACAGTTCACGATCCGCTCGCCTGGCGGCGGCGGCGGCGACGTCGGCGTTCGGGCGAGCACCTGGCGAACGAGATCGAGATCGGCGTCCGACGTCGAGAACGGCGGCCGCGGGTTGTACATCTCCTCGATCACACACGCCGTCATCGCCGCCTCGCGCACCTCCGACGGCGTGAGCGTTGCCGAGCGGATGATGTTCCGCATGTGATCGACGACGCAATGGAAGATCGGATCGTTGAGGTACCGCGACTTGAGATCGTTCAATTGCCCCTCCGTTGATCTGCCGACGGGTTCGGATCCGGTGCGTGCGGTGGCGTCGCTTCGTCCGGTGTCCGTTCCCGTCGGCATTCTCCCCGCCAGGGTTCCGGCGTGATGCCCAGGCGGCGCGCGAGGATCGCCTCGCGGATTTCGTAGCGTGCGCGGCGACGTCGGCGCGTCTCTGCTCGACGGAGCGCGCGGAGCGAGAGATTCAGATCGCCGATAGCGTCGGCGGCCGCCAGGAACGCGGCGGCCCAGGGATCGAACGCGGCGATCATGTGGCGCGCGATCTGCGGGCCGTCGATCACGATCCGGATCTCCCGTTTCATCGGCGCCTCCCGGGTTTCCACTTGTGAGAGTTGCCGCGATTCCGAACCGGATCGGCGGCGTCGAGCGCGTGCTCCTCCGCGGAGCCGAAGATCTCCGCGTTATGTTTCGGACAGAGGAGTCCGTCGCCGGTCTGATCGGTCATGAACCGCCCCTCGCCGGCCTCGCACGTCGCGACGTTCGCGCCGGTACCGGCGAGGATGAGGACGTCGGGCCATCGCCAGTCGCCCGCGTCGGTTTTGACTTTGAAGTAGAACCCGGTCCCGGGCGCTTTCTTCTCGCATTTCAGGAGCCGGCCAGGTGCATGATCGGCCCCGACGAGGACGCGGTCGTAGTGTTTGAAACAGGACGGGAGCGGTCGCCGAGCGCCGGCGCCCTCCGTGCTCCGGAACGCGCCGAACGTCCCGCGGAACCGGGCGCTCACTTGCAGGCCTCGAGGATCTCCGTGATGACGGCGGCGCCCGTCGTGCGCGACAGGAACGCCCGGGCCCCGCACGTCGAGCACGCGAGGATCTCGCCCGCGGTCGTCGCCGGATCCTCGCGCCAGGTGCCGAGCTCGTGACGGTTCGCCCGCCCGTGGATCCGGACGGCGATCCGCTCGAGCGCGACGGTTTGCTCGTGCGACGGCGCGCCGCCTGATCGAGCGACGGCGATCGACGCCCGGGCGTGCTCGCGGTAGTGTGGATTTCCGACAGTAAAACGTGATCGTGTAGAATGGCAATCGCTCATCGGGTTTCGGTCCTTTCGTGCTAACGACGCCGCCGGGTTTCCCTCGCCAGGATCCGGCGGCGTTCGTGTCTCAGATCTCGAGGGCGCCGTCCTGGCGCTCGCCGATCCTACTCCTCATCGACGCACCTCGCCGAACGCCCCGAACACGCGGGCGAACCGGGCCGGCGCTCGCCCGATGTACGTGATGTAGTTCGCGTGTGACGGTTGCGCGGCTTCCTTCCATGGCTTGAGCTCGTGCCCCTCGCGGCGGCGCCCGCGGTTCTCCTCGACGAGCGCCAGGCGCCGGAGTTCACGCTTCGCGCTCGACTCGACGAACGGGATCCGCCGATCCGGAATGCAGATCGGAAACTGGATCGGGGATCGCACCTCGTACCCCTGGAGCGTTTGAAGCTGCTCGAGCGAATAGCCGATCCAGATCGCCGCGGTGATCTCGCGCGCGGCGATTGCGACCATGAGCCGGTACCAGAACGGCGCGACGTGGCCGCCTGGCGGGTTGATGAACACGCGCCCGAACCACGGGCGCCGGAGTCCGTTCCCCTTCTCCGTGTAGAACCGGCGGGCGCGGACGATCCGGTTCGCCTCGCGATGCGATGCCGGATCGAGATCGATCTCGCCGAGCACCTCGCGCGCCGCCTCGACGTACGGCGACGGCGTGAACCACTCCGGGGAGTCCATCGAATGACGCGCCGCCGTCCTCGTGCGCGTCACGGTTGCCTCGACGCCGGCGGCGGCGCCGGGAGCATGAGATCGATCGCGAGCTCGAAACGTCGGCCGCATCCGCCGCACGTCGGCGCCGCGATCGCGTGCCCGTGGTAGTTCGTCGTCGGAACCTGGCCGACGTCGGGGAGACATCGGCATCGAGCGACGTACGCCCCGTGCGGGAACGCGCCGACGCGCGGGAACACGATCGCCGCCGTGCTATCGGCCATCGTGACGCCTCGCCTCCCGGTGGCCCTCGACGGTGCCCAGGCTCGCGAGCCGTCGCGCCTGGCGTTGCACCTCCGTACGGCGGCGGCGGTTCAGGATCAGACCGACCACGCCGCACACGGCGCCGATGAGGATCGCGGCGATCATCGGAGGAACAGACAATGAAATTCCGGGTTCTGGTAGAACCGCGAATCGATCGCGGCGAAGATCGCGCCGTCGCTCAGGCGCCGCCCAATCGACCATATCCATTGCTCCGTCGAGCCGACGCAATAGTCGGCGCCGGCGTCGAACCTATCAAGCCGGAACGTCCCGCGGTACATCTCGCCGGACTCCGGCGCCGCGAGCTCGAGGATCGTCTCGACGTCGATCGCTTCGTGTGCGGTGAGCTTGTGCGCCATCGCTCTATTCATGATTGCCCCTCGTGATCGAGTTCGTCGACTTCCATGATCCGCCGTCCGATCCACGCCATGACCGGAACCGCCATCGAATTTCCGAGCGCCTTGTACCGCGGCCCGTCGGCGGCGAGCTTGCCGCGGTACGGGATCAAGGTGTAGTCGTCGGGGAACCCCTGGAGCCGCTCACACTCGCGCGGCGTGAGGCGCCGGACGTTCATCGCCGTCGCCACGTGCGGCGCGGAGTCGCCCGCCTTGCTCGCGTCGGCCTTGAGAACGGCGACGTCGCCAGGCTTGCCGCCGGTCTTATTGTCGCGAGTGTAGTGTCGAGGCTCGAAACCGATCGCGACGTTGGACATACGAAAATTGTTGGACCCCTCGCGGGTGTACGTGCGGCCCTGATTGGCGGCGACAGGATCCGCGACGTCGGCGAACGCGATCGCCATCGAACCCGCGGCGTCGAGCGTCGGACAGTGATCGCGCTCCATCGGGAGCGACGTCGTTTCGTCGCCGCCCGTCATCCATCGGAACGCGAGCGGTTCCTCCTCCTCGACGTCGGCGTCGGGCGGGTACGTCACCTGAGCATCGCGCACGCGCCCGCACGCGGGACACGGCGTGTCGAGTTGACCGTCGAACACCTCGCCGCATCCGCACGCGATCCGGATCGCGCCGTCGGCGTGCGCGACCGTGTGCGCGGTACCGGCGTCGAGCGTCGGCGCGATCTCCTCGTACACGTTGAACCCGGCATCGCGGAGCCGCTCGCGACCTTCCGCGTCCGGCGAGGGCGTGCGCGCCTCGCCATCGCGACCGGCGTCGGAACGGATGCCGTAGGCCACGGCCTGTCCTCGCTCGCTCACGGTGAACGCGGGATCGCCCTGATTGCCGACGCCGACGCCAGGCGCGCCGCCGCTCCCGTGCTCGCGATTGTTCGTCATCTTCTCGCCGCGTGATGACTGGCGGAGATCAATCGGGATCGGTACTTCGTAGGCGATCGCGGGACCGACGCCGCCGCTCGCGTGCGAGTCGATCTCGTTTCCGGAGCGGAGCGTCGGCGAGAGATCCTCGATTGCGTCCTGGCCGTAGTCTTTCGAGGAGAACGCGATCATGGGCGGGTGCGCGCCAGGCGCGAGCGTCGGCGACGGATCGCCCGGGTTCGGTTTACTGCGGTTGTCGCGGTGCGTGATCTGCGATCCGTCGAACGGCATCGGCGCCCCGTTGATCGCGATCCCGTGTTGCTGCCGACACTCGAGGGTGTACATCGGATCATCGGGCGCGCCGACGCCCATTCCGTTCTGTCGGTTCTCGCGGCCGCGTTGCTCGATGTACTGGAGCGGGAGCGCGACCGGGACGAACGCGCCGGAGTTGTCTAGGTCGGTCGTTCGGAACCCGCCGCTTTGAGAGCTGCCCCCAAGAGTTCCGGCAACACCTTCCCGCGTTTTTCGGCGCGGCGGAGGATGCCCTGACAGGCTTTCGCGCTCAAAAAGAACCGCCGCGGCACGTCGCCAGTTGGCTCCAATATGCCCGACAACGAACACGCGTTTCCGTCGCTGGGCCAGTCCGAAGTACTGAGCGTCAAGTACGCGGTGTGCGAACCCATACCCGAGTTCGCCCAGCCCTCCGAGCAAGGATCCAAACGCCCGTCCGTTGTCACTCGACAGGACGCCGGGGACGTTCTCCCAAACCAACCATCGGGGCCGATATCGCCGAGCAATTGCAAGATAGACGAGCATGAGCGAACCACGCGGATCCGCCAGTCCCTCGCGGAGTCCGGCGACGCTGAACGATTGGCAGGGGGTTCCTCCGACGAGAACATCGACAGTTGCATCAGGCCACGCCTCGAAATTGGTCATGTCGCCCCAATTGGCGACGGTCGGATAGTGGTGAGCGAGTACCGCGGACGGGAACGTTTCGATCTCGCTGAACGCGACCGGATCGAAACCGAGCGGACCCCACGCGACCGAGGCCGCCTCGATCCCGCTGCACACGCTCAAGTACTTCACGAGCGGGCCCACCTGTCGAGCGCGCGATCACGTGTCGGCGACGGACGGAGATCCGCGAACGGCGCGACGTCGGCGACATTGCCCTCGACGGGTTCGATCTCCCAATCCTCGAGCGGCCATCCGATCCGGAGCGCGATCACTGTCGCCTCCGTCTGACTCGTGAACCCGCCGACGTCGCCGCGCGTGCGATGACGGATCGTGTACTCCGTGATCATGCGCGCCGCCCGTTCGCGAGCTCCGCGAGCACCTCCGGCGAGGGCGGCGCCGGCGCGACGTCATCATCGCCGGGAACACTCACGAGGATCCGGCCGACGGTCGGATGCGTCACGAAATGCCAGGACGCGCCCGGGTGAGCGGCGTTCATCCGTTCGATCGTAGAGGCCTCACGCGCCGCCCGCGGGAGTTCTCCGGCGAGCGCCTGGCGAACGTCGCGGCCGCGTCGAGCCGCGAGCGGGTTGTCGGCGTTCGTGCGCCACGGTCCCGCCGCGCGCTCATCGTGCGAGCTCTGCGGAGGTGCGAGGAATGCGCCGTCGGCGGTGAGGATCGGATCGCTGTTCATGATGTTCTCCTGTTTTACGCGGCGACGACGACGCGGCGGAGGCCCAGGCGCTCGAGCACGGGATCGGAGAAATCGCGGCGCCCGTTGAGGATGTCGGACAGGTACGGCCGCGAGACGCCGAGCGCGTCGGCGGCGGCGCGCTGCGTTTTGTGTTTCGCGACGAACCGACGGAGCGCGTCGAGCGGATCGATTTCCTTCATTGCGGATCCTTTCCAGTTTTAGAAGTTGAACGCGAGGTTTACGAAATCGGGCGCCTCGAGCGCGGCGGCGGCGGCGGCGTCCTCGCGCTCGATGGCGGCGACGAGCGCGCCCTCCGCGGTCGCCAGGCGGGCGCCGGCGGCCTCGAGCGCGACGTCGGCGGCCAGGAACGCGGCGGGATCCTTGCGACGGCGGGCGGCGGCGTTCCGGTGATTGCGAGCCGCGATCGCGACGGCGGCGTCGGCCGCGTCGTATTCCGCCTTGAGTTCGTCGCGCGTCGTCATGAGAGAGATATTAGCGGATTCGCGAACGCGTGTCAAGCGACCCGGATCCGCGGGCCGGCGAGCATCCCGCACACGGACACGGACGCCCGGAGATCTGCGCGGTCGCGTGCCACACGTCGTCGCCCGTCTCGACAATCCGCTCGACCACGGCGGCCAGGAGCTCGAGCGCCTTCCCGTCCGACGGTTTGAACGCGACGTACGATCGTACGAGGAGCTCGACGTCGGCATAGGAGCGGCGCCAGTTCGGGCGGAGCGGGATCATCCGGACATGGAACGCGAGCGCGTGCTCCTGATAGGCGATCGCGGCGTCGGCGGTTGTCTCGTCGAGGATCGGGAACGCCTCGCGCCGATCCTCGATCGCGTACGTGCTCGCGACCTGGCGGATCTGGCGCGCCAGGACATCCGCGGGCGTGTCCTGGCGTTGCTGCGCCAGTTGCGCGGCGCGGATCGTCCGGCGGGCGGCCACTATCGGCCGCCGCCGTTCGCGTAGGCGGCGCGGAGCGCGGCCAGGTTCTTCTCGCCCTGCTCGCGAGTCCACTCCCGCGGCGCGTCATCGAACCCGGGGAGTTTCCGGATCGCCGCGCGCTCGATGACGTTCAGGATCTCCGCGGCGTCGGACGTCCAGTAATCCGGATGTTCGCACGACTGATACCGGAGGCCGGACGCGGCGCGGAGCACCTCGACGGCGGTGAACGCCTCCGCTACGACGCGAGTGAATTCGTAGCCGTTCGCCGGCGTCGTGTCGCCGTACTTGTGATTGACCGACTTCACGTTTTCCGCGTGGAGCATTGCCGCGATCTTCGCCGTCGCCGTGCGCCCGTTGAGGACGCGGGCGCCGTCGGCGTCGAGGTTGATCGTCACGTTGTAGAGCGACGCGGCGCTCGCGAGCATGTCGATCGTGTCGTCGTTCACGATGTACGCGGACATTAGCGGCCCCCTTCCTGAACCGGAACCATTCGCTCGCGGTAGTCGTTCGCGCCGGCCTGGAGCATCGCGCCGACGTTCGGGTAAACCGAGGGCGCCTCGTGACCGTCGGCGAAGATCGCGACGAGCGACCCGTCGGCCTCTACGCGTGTCATCACGTGGCAGTACGTCGCGGACTGGTAGTGATCCACGAACGCGGGTTTGTAGGCTTTGGCGGCGGCGGCGGCGCGTGTGTTCTTGTGCATGAACAGAGATTAGCAAATCCGCGAACGCGTGTCAAGCGGACGCGGAAACCCCAATGTTCATGCTGCTTTTTGAAACGCCTATATAGATCGCGCGCGCTAGAGCCCTCGCGAACGGAGGGCGGGCGGGAGCGGGCGCCGGCGTGCTCGAGGAGCGCCGCCGGCGCCGCCGGTCACTTGAGGTTGTCGCCGGACCCGTGTCCGTGTGTCGCGTGTCCGTCGCCGAGATCGCTGGCCTTCGTCGTCGCATCGACGCCCGGGACCGATCCCGCGATCCCGCCGTGCTCGACGCCGACGCCGGCGGCGTGCGCGACAGCCGGATCGACGGCGACCTTCGCGCCCTGGACGATCTTCACGGTCGCGACGACGTTGTCGATCCCGGTGCTCGCGACAGACTGGATCTCATCCGCGTCGAGCTTGACCTTCCCGGTTGCGTTCGCGACCTCGACGCCCGTCCGGAGCACGTTCATCACGTGCGCCTTTTTCTCCGCCCCGCTCGCGCCCTTGATCGCCTGGGCCTCGCCGATGGCGCCGACGATCTTCGGGATCAGATCCGTCGGGATCTTCTCGCCGCCAGGTGTCGCGGCCAGGATGATCGGGCCCACCTGAGCGACGACGGCGAGGAATTTGTGAAAGTCGAATTTCATGAGTCTCTACCTCCTGGCGCATTCTACACGCCAGGAGGGCGGGATCGCGAGCGCGGCCGGAGGGCGGAACGCCAGGCGCCAGGCGCCCCAGGACGGGCGCGCCGGCGTCGGCGGCGGGAAACGGGCGCCCGGGAACGCCTGTCGCGTCCTGGGCGCCCTGGCGCGGTCTAGCGGGCGCCGTGGATGATATACGAAACGGTCGGATCCGACCACGGGCCGCCCGGGAGCTCGAGCACGCCGCCCGCCGGGAACGCCAGGCCCTCGAAACCCGGTACCGGCGCGAGCGTGATCGGATCGTAGACGGTGACGTCGCGGAGCGGGTACGACGCCGTGAGCCGGACGGACTCGCGGACGCCGAGCGGCATCTGAACGACGCGGCCGTCGGGCGCGAGCGCCGCGTACGCTTTGTTGACGCCGTCGTTCCGGTTCCCCCTGTCATCGACGGCGCCGTCGCCCTCCCAATGGTGATGCGGTTGGAACGGCGCGACCGGGTTCGGCGCCTGCCATTGCGTATTGGCTTGCTGCCAATTCTCGACGCCCGCCGGAACGAGCGCGACGACGCCGCGGATCGCCGACACGATCGCCTCGATGTTCTCGATCTCCCAAAAGTTCGGCGGCCGCGGCGCGCCGGAGCCCGATGGATGACCGTCGCCGTAGACGCCCGTTCCCGTGTGGAGCACGAAGATCGGCCCGCGGCACATGATCCCGATCGCGCGTTTCATCGCCAGGATGATCGGCCGGTTCTGAACGGCGCCGCTCGAGCCAGGGCCCGGGCCCTCCCAATCGACGCCGATGAGCGGGCGGCCGTTCTTGAGATCCCAATCCTGGCGCGCATCGCGGCATCCGTGATCAGCATCGCCGGCGCGTTCGGTGTGAACGATGAACAGGATCCCGCCGACGCCGCGGGTTTTCTCGATCCACTCGCGGAGATCCCGATCGCGCTCCTCGTTCGTCTCGCGCGGCGGCGGCGAGTAGTACGAGAGGCCGAGCATGTTCGGGATCTTCGGACGGATCGCCCGCGCCATCCGCTCGAGCACCTCGACGGGATCGCCGCCGTTCGTGTACTCGTTCTGCATCTCGACGCATAGCACGCGATCCGCGCGGCCGGCGGCGATCACGTCGCCGACGTCGCGCGCGAGCCGCTCGAGATCGTAGCCGGTGCCCTTTCCGCTGAGCGTGATCCCGCTCCGGAGTCCGAGCGACCACGAGAGATCAAGATCGCGCGCGATGGCGCCCAGGTGATCGGGGAACGTCGGGAGGTTCGGTTTCGCCGGACCCGGGTTGATCGTGAGCGGCGGATTCCATGCGACCTCGTAAAGCGGCCGTTTGAAATCGAACCCGTGAGCCGCCGCCCATTCGAGATTTTGCCGGTACCGATCCGGTTCGTTGAGGGCGCCCTGTAGCGACCACATGAACGTCAGACCGAGCGGGCGCCAGGCGCCGACGTCGTCGATGATCTCGGCGCCGTTCGCCCGCGGGACTCCGGCGCGCGGACCAGCGGCGCCGCCGCCGCCTCCTCCGCCGCCGCTGATCTTGCGGAGGCGCCTCACGAGACGATCTCCACAGTGAGCGGGAACCCGACGATCTTTTTCCCCGCGCCGGCCGGGTGGTTCGCGTCGGAGGTTTGCTCGATCTGCGCCTGGATGGTTCCGATCTCGTTCCCTTCGTAGACGCGCCATTGCTCGAGATCGCCGGCGTCCGTGTTCCCCGTCGGTTTGTGGTACCCCTGTTTGTCGAGGCCCGCGGAGTACTGCCCGAGATCCGCGCCGGCGAGACACTCCGCCTCGACGTTCGTGAACGTGTAGCGGTCGCCGGGGATCTTCTTCGCCCGGTACCGCGCGGCGCTCGCGCCGTCGGTGACGTAGAGCACGCCTCGCCACTCAGACGGTTTCCCGTCGAGTACTCCCCATATGCCGGTCCCGGGCGCGTCGGGCGCGATCAGCCGGAGTCCGGCGCCGCGGAGCTGTACGACCTTGCCGTCGATTTCCATTTTCAGTCCTTTCGAGAGTTTCCGAGGTTGCGGAGGGTGCGGCGGATCGATGGGCGGATCGATGGGCGGATCGGTCGGAACCGGCGTCAGTGTCGCCTCGCCGGCGCGCGCGGCCGCCGCGACGCAATCATCGAACGCCCGCCGGAGGTTCGGGTTCGGTTTGATCCCGTTCGTACGGTCGAACGAGAACGGCGCCATAAATTTGATCCGGGGATCGAGGTTCACGACTTGATCGAGATACTCGAGGCCGTCGAGCACCTCCTGATCCGTCCACAGCCAGGCGCCAGTCGCCGGGTTGAATTGGTTGTAGAACATCGGGATCACGAAACAGTCGCGCGGCCATTGCGCCAGGTTCGCGCGCGCCTGGCGGATCCACCTGGCGCCCGATTGCTCGAGCGTCTCGCCCTCGACGCGATAGAGCTCCCATCCGACGGCGTCGTACGAGCGGAGCGCGCCCGCGGGGATCGTCCAGTCGGCCGCGGAGTCGTGCGCGAGGAGGAGCCGCCCCTTCGGGAGCGGCGACGTCGGCGTCGGGCTTTCGGAGTACGTGCCCAAGGTGAACACGTCGGGCCGTCCGCTCCCCTCCGCCCTGAACGGATAGACGCTGACCGGATGCGAGAACCGGAACGTCGGGAATTTGATCGGCGCCGGCGGCGTGAGATCTTCGATCCCGCTCACGAGATCCCACTCGACGATTTCGAGCGAGCCGGGAGGTTCGCCGTCGAACCTGGCCCACGCGATCCGGATCCCGCCGTTCCACGCGATCGCGTCGTAGTGGAATTCCGCGCCGGCGCGCGAGAGTACTTTCCCCTGATCGGAGTCGGCGCGCCTGGCGACGGTCCCGACGCCCTCGAGCCAATGAACGAGATACGCCACGCCGCCGATCTCGACGTAGCACGCGCGGAGCGAGCCGGGGATCCATAGCGGCGCCGGCGTGATGCCGTGAACGCCCCAGGCGCCCGCGGCGGGCCAGATCGCGCGTCCCTGGTCGACGAGCTCGAGGTGATACGGATCGGAGCCGGCCGCGATCGCGGGTTCCCGATCCTCCGGCGGGTTGAACGTCGGCACGATCACGCCGTCGGGCCGCGAGATCCGGAACCCCTGCCCGCCGCCCTGATACACGTCGACGAGCACGATCGCGCCGTCGTGCGCCGCGGCGCCGCGTCCGTCCGTCATGGCGCGCCCGACGGTTCCGCCTGGGAATTCCCCGCACGATCCGAACGAGGCGCCGGCGCCCGCGATCGCCGCTTGCCATCGTCCCGCCGGAGTCGCCGCCAGGAACGACGCCTCGCGGAGCGGGACGCCCGCCGGAACCGCCTCGAGCGGTCGCCTGGCGCCCGTGTGGATGTTCACGGCCTGCGGCGCCGTCCCTGCTGGCGTGCCCTCCCAGGAGCCGCTCAGCGGTCCCAGGAACGCGATCTCGTCGGCGTTCAGCCAGAACGTACAACCGCCGTCGCACAGAACGAATTGCTCGCCGCTCCTCGAGCCGTACGAGACGCGGCCGCCGGCCGTCCCGCACGCCGCGAGGCCGGTGATCGGATGTAGCTTTGGCACGTGGCCCCCTTCTGATTTACGAGCCGCGGATTTTACGGTACCGGGCGAGCACCTCGTCGGCGTACTCGCGATTGCGGATCGGACCCGTCGGCGCGTTCCCCCCGCGGCCGCCATTGTAGGCGGCGAGGGCGCTCCGCGTCACGGCGGCGGCGCGACCCGCCTCGAGGCCGACGTAAAGCCGGGAGGCCCACGCCAGGTGCCCCGCGAGGTGCTGACAGCCGAGATCGATATTCAGGGCGGGATCGGAACAGAGCCGGGTGAGGTACTTCCCGCGGAACCCGTGCTCGCGCGCGACGGCGCCCATGAGTTGCATCAGGCCCCATGAGGCTTGCTGACTCCACCATTCCTGATCGGGATCGCCGGCGAGCGTCGGGAAATCCTTCGGGGGAAACTTGGCGGCGACCTCGACGTCGGACACGGCGCGGAACGGTGCGCCCGTTCGCACGTTCCAGAAATAGCGGTACTTCGGTTCCGGGTTGAACGCGTCCGTCTCGCCGTCGGACTCCTGACCGATGATCGCCTCGACGAGCGGCGGATCGATCCCGCCGTGGATCCTGGCGGCCGCGGTGATCTCCTCGCTGTACCTCATGGCGTTGATCCTACTGCCTGGCCGGGTTCGTGACGTGCTCGATCACTTTGGCCTGAACGTCGACGAGCCGGAGCCGCTCCTCGACGTCGGCGCGTTCCCGGGTGAATTCCTCGTATCGCTCGCGGCCCTCCGGGGAGACTTTGCGCCGGTCGCCGTGGCCGTTCGTGTTCGGGAGCATTGGACACCTCGTGAAGATCCAGCGGAGGAATTTCATAGATCGTCGACCAATCTTTGCACTGTGAGCGACTCGAGATCTGTTCGGTTTAGGATGATCGCGCCCTCCTCGCGATCGTTGATCCAGATCTCGAAAACATGCCACTCGCGGCGCCCCTGAACGGCGCCGAGGTACCGGCCGGCAATCGCTCGAGGCTTGCCGAAACGCGGGTGTCCGACGTCCCACTTCTCCGGCGGAATGCCTTCGATGTAGTACGCGAACCCGGGGAGGAGTCGGAGGAGGGCGCTCACGGGCGGCCGGAGTTCCCGCCGGCGAGGAGCTTCCGATTGACGGCGCCGACCTGCGTCGCGACGGTCATCAGTTGCTCCGTCTGAGTTTCGAGGATGCCGGTATTCCGGAGCGCGACCTGGCGCCAGAAAACGATCTGCTCGCTCAGGATCGCGTGTTCGGCGGCGGCGCGTTCGGTACAGTCGGCCAGGGCGGCGACGTGTCGCGCCTCCTGCTCGACGAAATCCTGACCCCATCGCCAGATCCGGATCTTGTTCCCGATGAGCACGATCACGAGGAGCGTCGCGAAACTGACGCCGCCGAGAGTGTTCGCGATCTTCGCTGCCTCGTCGATTCCCATTCAGATCCCTCGCGTGATTATAGCGGCGTCAGTTCAGGCGGATCACGGCGAGCACGCGCCCGGAGAACGTGCCCGTCCCGGTGCTCGCTTTGTAGCGGAGCGCGAACGTATTCGATCCCGCGTTGACCGTCATCACGACGCCGCGGCCGACGTGGTACGTCGAGGTGGCCGTGATCGCCTTCGCATTGTTGACGCCATCCGCCGCGGCGATCGTTGTCGCGCCCGACACGTCGACGGCGACCGACACGTCGATCACGCCGGAGCCGGCCGTGTTCACGGAGAACAGTACGAGCACGGATGTACCCGTCGTGAGCGTGACGGAGTCGGCGGTCGTGAGCGCGCCGTACGCCGAGCTCGCGCGCGTCTCTGCGGTGAGCACCTGAGAGATCCCGAACGTGATCGGCGTGTCGCCGAAGATCCCCAGGAGCACGGCGATCCATCGGGCGTACCGCGTGTTGCTCCCGCCGTCGCTCGCGTACTGGAGCTTGAACGTCGTCGCGCCCGACGCCAGGCGGGACAGCATGAGCCCGCCCTGGAGCGCGATGTTCTGCGCGCCGCTCGTCGATTGGTTGACGAACGAGACGGCCGCGAGCGTGTTCGCGCCCGATACGAGGATGCCGAGCGAGGAGGTTCCGGTCTGAACGCGGTTTTCCGAATCGCCCGCGATCACGGCGACGACGGCATCGCTCGCGAGTGTCGGGTTCACGGACGGTCCCGCGGTCGCGAGATCAGCCATGGACCCGGAGCTCGACGCCTCCGCCGTCTCGAGCGACGCGGCGAAAGCGGCCGTAACCATGTCGAGACACACGAGGAAAGGCTGGCCTGGGCCCGGGCCTCCGCCGAACGCCGCGGCGTTGACCCTGGCGGCGTACTGGAGCGTTGCGACGTATTCCTTGCCGGTGATCAGTCCCGTGATGTGAACGAGGCCGAACAGGTGTTGTCCTCCGAACGAGACGAGCGAGCGATTGATCACGGCGCGCGCGTCGTCGAGGGTGAGATCGGTAAGTTGCACGTTCGCGAGCACGAGCGCATCGCCCGTGCCGATGGCGCCGATCCCGACGATGAACGTGAGCGTCGTTCCCGACGGTTTCACAAGCATCGGCCCCGCGGCGAGGATCGCGGCGCCGCCGCCGACGCCGAAGAACCCGCGATCGCCCGCGCTCCCGCCGGCGCTCGCATCGACGTACGCTTTCGTCGCGGCGTCCTGGGCGCTCGTCGGATCCTCGACGTCGGTGAGCGCGTTCCCGCCCATGGATTGCGGCGCCGTGAAATCGACTGAGCCGTCGGCGCGGATGACGCCCGGAACGGTATCGACGTACGCCTTCGTCGCCGCGTCCTGATCCTCCGTGGGATCATCGACGAATCGGAGCTTGTGCCCGCCCATCGACTGATCGGCGCGGAACGACTGACGGCCGTCGCTGTAGATGTCGCCCGAGATCGTCGCGCCTCCGGTGTCGAGCGTGCCCGGTTGCGCCGCGGCGCCGCCGCCGCCGCCGGAGGTGAGCGCCTTCCACTGATCGACGTACGAGCCGGCGTATTCGTCGGTCTGCTGACACGTCGCCGAGTACTCCCACAGTTCGGCGTTCACGAGTTTGATCCGCACGGTCGCGACGAGGAACGTCGCATCGATCCCGCCGCGGTACGTCGTATCGACCTCGAGCGCCTGGCCGGGGAGGAACCCCTCGACGTCGGTGAACACCTCGAGCTCGCGCCGGTCGGAGCTTTCGCGGATGAGGATCTGAGTCGCGAGCGCGATCCCCGCGGCGTATTCGATGATCTCCGGGTGATCCTCGCGGAACGTCCGCGGCGCCGTGCCAGGCGGGAGGCTCGCCGGTACCCTGGCGTGGAACGGGAACACGGCGAGGTACTTGAGCTCGAGCGTCGTGTACTGCGGCGGTTGCGTGCCGTTGCCGAGCGAGACGGTCCCGCGCCCGTCGGTGACGTCCCAAAAATAGAACGCGGTCGGATCCCCAGGAGGGCCGAGCGACCTCGCGACGGTGCCGTTCTCGAGGATGTAGCCTTGCGTCCATCCGGCGGCGCCCGTCGCGTCGGATCCGAGTTGCAGCGTTCCGCGCGGGATCCCGCCCTCGCCGTACCAGAACGCGATCGCCTCGTGCGAGCTCGTGACAGTGATCGCGTTGCCCGCGGCGCCGGCGACGAGCGCCTCGACCGTGAGTTGATCCGGGTACCGGAGGAAACTCGAAACATCGGCGTTCGCCGCGGTCGATGGCGCGTAGTTCCCGCCGCCCGCCAGGTTGATCGCCGCGTTCAGGTTTCCGATTGAGTCGATGACCGTCGCGCCGATGAGCACCTCGCCGGCGACGTCGCCGACGAGCGCCGTCCGGAACGTGTACGTCGAGGCGCCGGCGCCGATGGTGTCGCCGTCGCTGAAATTGGTCGCATCGACCGGCGAGAGATACGCGTTCGCCCGCCTGGCGGGGAACGCATCGCCGATCACGGCCTGGATATCGACCTCCCAGGAGCTTTCGTACCCGTCGGATTCCCATTGCTGCGTCGCGATCCCGTTCCCCGTCGGGCCGCACGTGAGATCTACGGTGTTCTTCGGGAGGCCGGACGGATCCCGCCACTTGAGATCGAACGAGTTCAGGTTCGCGTCGGTGATCGTCGCGGGTGCCGGCGAGTCGAGCGGGACGAACACCTTGAGTCCCTTGATCGGATCGACGGTGATCACGACGCCGGTAGCATCGTTGATCCGCTTGAACGCGTCGGGAACGGTGATCGCGACCCAGGCGATCGGGGGAACCGTCTGCCCTGTCGGCGCCGCGTCGTACGTGATCCCGTAGATGGCGAGCGCCTGAGCGACGATCTCCGCGATCAGATCCTCGAGATATTGCGGCGCCGTCGTGACGATGGAGATCGGATCCGCGTCCTCGAAAAAAACCGAGTAGTCGACCAGATCGAGGGCCGCCTTGTTCGCCGGACTCGACGGCGTCATTCCGTCGATGGATCGCACGAGCACGAGGCCGCCGAAGATCGGCGTTACGCCGTCGCGCCGGTAGATGAGCACGTCGGCCGCCCTGGCGGGAATATACCCGTCGCCGATCTGGAGGCTCCCGGTTGCCTGGCGGTTCAGACCGAGCTCGAGATCCGCGTCGGACACCTCGATCGTCACGTCCTCGCCGGCGATCATGATCCGGAGTCCGCTCACGATCAGCGTGTACTCGCGCTCGCCGAAATTGTCGGCGCCGTCGGTCGCCCGCACGGTGAACACGAACAAACCGGCGACGGCCAGCAATCCGCCCAGGAACCCGTCGCCGTCGAGCGCCAGGCCCGCCGGGAGTTCGCCATCGCTGATCGTGAATTCGTAGGGTTCGCCGATCCCGCCGGTCGCCGTGAACGTCTGCTCGTACCGCTCGCCGCGGACGCCAGGCGGGAGCGTCGGATCGTCCGGATGCACGATGATCGCGTCAGGCTCGACAACCGTGAGCGAGTACGAGATCACGCCGGGACAATCGTCGGAGTCCGTCGCGCGGATCGTGAACGTGTAGACGCCCGCGACGGTCGCGGCGCCCTCGAGCACGCCGGCGCCGTCGAGCGTGATCCCGTCGGGGAGTTCCTCGCCGTCGGGGAGATCCCACACGTACGGCGCGGCGCCGTCGCTCGCGGTGAGCGGGATCGAGATCGGTTCGCCGACGAACACGTCATCGAGCGGCG
>Ga0210380_10000442_pt1 | contig 18842 bp, 14 predicted proteins | sample PLM4_5_coexredo_FD_155476 | JGI IMG/M metagenome (GOLD analysis project Ga0210380, IMG submission 155476) | Groundwater sediment microbial communities from an aquifer in East River, Colorado, USA - PLM4_5_coex redo | ecosystem: Environmental > Terrestrial > Soil > Riparian zone | place: USA... | reverse complement strand
CGATCCGGTATCGACATCGAGATCGCCGGTGACGCTGTTCACGTCCACGTTGCCCGAGCCGGTGTCGATCGCCAGCGTGCCCTTCACGCCCTTGGCGTTCACCCGTCCGGCATGGTTGTGGACCTGGATCTGCCCGTCGACGTTCGCGACATCGACATCGCCGGTGGCCAGGTGCATGGCGAGCCGGGTGCCGGCCGGAACACCGATGTCGAGATCGGCATGTGCTTCGAATCCGCTCGAGCCGCTCGTCACGTACACCTTGCGACCGGCTCCGGGAATGCGGTGAGAGTCGTCGCCGAAGGTGCCGTCATCACGGACACGCAACTCGGTCCGCCAGTGGCCGCTGCGCGACGGATAGGAAACCTGGTCTCCGGGATAGCGGACCCGCAACGTCTGGCGGGATCCGATCGGACCGGTGGCAACTTCGAGGCGGGTGGCGTCCCGCCCGCCCCGTTCGACGTCCACGACCACGCGGTCCCCACCCGCGGCATGGATGTGCACCTCGCCTGCAAGGTTGTAGAGGGCGACATCCTCGCCCGTCAGCGTGTAGCGTTCCGCGCTTCCGGTGCGCGGAGGGGCCGCGAACGCGAGCGCTGCGCCGCCGGCTGCGAGCAGCAGGGCGGGGATCACGCGCGTTGTGGTCGGCCTGAGCATGGGACTCCTCTCGTCGAACGGGGCGGCGGGGTCTGAGCCCCCGCCGCCGCCCCGTTGGGTGTACGAACGCCCGGCTTGGCTATCCTTCTGACCCCGCGATTCCCGAAAAGGTTGGACATGGGTCGGGAACGGGGTCGCCCGGTCGTTGCCCGTGAACCCTCTACGCAGGTCCAAAGGGCCGGGTTGCGGGCGGAAACCGGGGAGCGACGAACGCAGGAAGGTCAGCAAAGGTGGGAAAAGCAGCCGGTCCGCGTCCGCGCCTGGCACCGGCAAGCTGTCGCAGGACCCCCGGCTGGCGGGGGAAAGTCGAAATCCTTCAACCTTCAGCCGGTTCCTCGTGTCCAACTGGACGCGACCACCCAAAGGCAGCGGGAGCGCATGGCGACCTCGGAACCTCCAACCACCATCCCACCGGGGGACGCGGAGGACGCTCGTCGCGCCGCGGCCGGGGATGTGCGTGCCTTCGAGCGGCTCTATCGGGCTCATGCGGCCCGGGTCCACTCGCTGGCGCGGCGGATGATGGGAACCGAAGATCCGGCGGACCTGAGTCAGGAAGTGTTCGTCCGGGTGTGGCGAAAGCTCCCGTCGTTCCGAGGTGAGTCGGCGTTCTCCACCTGGCTGCATCGGGTGGCGGTCAATGTGATCCTGTCGAAGCGCGCCTCACAGAAAACCGAGCGCGAGCGGCGGGTCGACGCGGAGGGAGTGATGGAAACGGTGGCGGCCAAGCCGGTGCGGAGTGACGAGCGGCGCGATTTCGAACGCGCGATGCTCCTGCTGCCCGATGGCGCCCGCCAGATCTTCGTGCTCCACGACGTCGAAGGCTACAAGCACGAGGAGATCGCCGATCTGCTGGGCGTGACCACCGGCACCACCAAGGCGCAACTTCACCGCGCACGGATGCTCCTGCGCAGGCATCTCGACTCATGAGCGACCCCATGCACGACCGGTTCGTCGATCAGTTGTCCGAATACGTGGACGGCGACCTCGCCGCCACCGAGGTGACCGCACTCGAGCGGCACCTCGATGGCTGCGACGCATGCCGCGCCACGGTCACGGACCTGCGGCGCGTGGTCGAGCAGGCGCGCGCGCTTCCGGTCATTCCTTCACCGACCGACCAGTGGCCGGCTCTGCGTGCGCGCCTCGCCGAAACTCCTCAGGACGGTGCTGACGAATCCTCAGCGCTGCCCGCGATCGCTCCGGCGCGTCCGCGCGTGATCGCGATCGACAGTCATCCGCACTGGTGGCAGCGGCCGCTCACCGTATCGTGGACGCAGGCCGCAGCGGCCGCGGTGCTGCTGGTCGTGCTCGCCGGTGGCGGCGCGTGGTTCGCGCTGCGCGGGATCGGCGCTCCGCAGGTGGTGGGCGGCTCGTCGGGATCGGTGGCGCTGAACGCGCCGGCTCCGGACCCGACGTCCGCACGGTCGCAGACAAGTCCCGACGGCACGGCGCCCGTGAGCTCCGAGCCGGTGGGCGCCCCGCTCGACGAAGCGCCGCAGCGGGGACGCCGGGTTCCGGCCGGAGCACCGGCTGGCAACGACGGCACCATGGCGCTCGCCGCGTCGCTCGATCCCCGATACGACGCGACGGTCGCCGAGCTGCGCCAGCTGCTCACCGCCGAGCGCACGCAGCTCGACACCAGCACCGTCCGGATCCTGGAGCAGAACCTGGCCGTCATCGATCGCGCCCTGAACGAGGCACAGCGTGCGGTGGCCAAGGACCCGGCGAACCCCTATCTGCGCGCGCATCTCGCCTCCACGATGCGGCGCAAAGTGGACCTGTTGCGGCGCGCGACCGTGATCGCCGGCGCACGAGGCTGAGGAAGGATCCATGCTGAATCTCGCATCCCTCGCGATGGTGCTGCTCGCCGCCGCGCGCCCCGTGACCGACACCACGATCACCGTCAAGGCCGGAACCCGGGTGGTGATCGACAACTTCGCGGGCGCAATCGTCGTCGACACCTGGACGAAGAACGCCGTCCGGGTACGAGCCGAGCACAGCCGGCGCGCCCAGCTCGACATCGAGCACGCCGTCGCACGGCTCGACCTGTCCGCCCACGGCAAGTGGGGCGAACCAGTGTTCGTCGATTTCGCGATCACAGTCCCGGCCGGCACGCCGATCGAACTCACCGGCGTCGACACCGATATCGAGGTGCGCGGGGGCGAGGGCGCGGTCAAGGCCGAGACAGTGAAGGGCGACGTGCTCGTCGAGGGCGCCAAAGGCGCCGTCACCTGCAGCTCGGTCGAGGGCGAAGTCGTGGTGCTCAATTCGCGGGGGCGGGTCGAGGCCAGCGCGGTGAATGACATCGTTCGGGTGGTGGGAGCGACCGGAGTGGTGCAGGCCGAATCGGTGAACGGCGACGTGTTCCTCGAGCAGCTCAAGGCCGGGACGGTCGAGGCCTCGACCGTCAACGGCGAGGTGTACTTCGTCGGCGACATTCAGAGCGACGGCGACTACTCGTTCTCGAGCCACAACGGAGGCATCCGGGTCGGTGTTCCGGTGAACACGAACTGTTCGGGCTCCGTGTCCACCTATGGTGGCAGTTTCGAGTCATCGTTTTCGATCGACCGGTCCGACAAGAAGAAGCGCGAGAACGATTTCACCTTCACGATCGGTGATGGCAGCGCCCGGCTCGAGCTCGAGTCGTTCAACGGCTCCATCCGTCTCGACCGACCCGAGGCAGTCGCCCAGCAGATCGCCCGGGCGCACGCCGAGCGCGAGGCGCACGCGAAGGTGTACAAGGACAAGAAGGCATATGCGTCCGAGAAGAAGCAGGAAGAGCTCGAGCGCAAGATGGAGCAGAAGGAGCGGGAGCTCGAGCGCAGGCTCGAGCAGAAGGAAAAGGAGAAGGAGAAGCGCGAGTCCGAGCAGGAAGAGGACGACGACGACAAGCACCCGGATTCCAATCCGGACGACGAGAACTGAGGAGGCCACGATGCGGACGACGCTGGGTTGGGTGCGCAGGATCGTGAGCCTGCTGCTGGTGATCGGGCTGGTGGCGGGCAGTGTTCCCGGGAGCGCGGGAGCGGCGGAGCCCAAGGAGAAGAAGCACTGGTGGAACAGCCAGCCGTGGACGGAGGGAGAACCGTTCCACTGGGAGGGCCGGGTGCCGGCCGGCGGCACCGTCGAGGTGAAAAACATCAACGGCGGCATTCGCGCGGTGCTCGCGACCGGCAACGAGGTGGTGGTCGACGCGATCAAGCGCGGCAAGAAGGATGATCCGGACGCGGTCCAGATCGATGTCACCAAGGAGGGGAACCGCCTGATCATCTGCGCGCGTTACCCATCCCCGAGCGGCGATCTCAACGACTGCGAGAGTCAGAACATCCAGGACTTCGACGTGAACGTGGAGTTCGAGATCCAGGTGCCGGCCGGCCTGCGTTTCGAGCCGCAGACCGTCAATGGCGGGATCGAGGTGGTGGGCCTCAAGGGCGCGGTGGAGGCGACGACGGTCAACGGCAGCGTCGAGGTCTCGACCACCGGATCGGCCGAGGTCCACACCGTGAACGGCTCGATCACCGCGGTGCTCGGGAAGCTGGACGGCGATCTCGAATTCGAAACTGTCAACGGTGCGATCGAAGTCTCGTTGCCGGCCCGCAGCAACTTCGACCTCGACGCCCGGGCGGCGAACGGAAGCATCGACACCGACCTGGCAGTCGCGGTCTCGGGACGCGTGAAGCGCAATCACCTGAAGGGCCAGGTCGGCAGCGGTGGCCCGAACCTGCGGCTGTCGACCGTGAACGGCGGGATCACGCTGAACGTCGATTGATGCGCCGCAGGCGCGGTTGCCACACGACGCGCCGCGGCCGTACGAAATTCGGAAGTGGAATCGGGGGCGCCATCGACGGCGCCCCCGATTTGTTGTTTGCTCCGGCTCGCCGATGAACGCCCCCTCGACCCGCCGTTCCCGACTCATCCTCGCGTTCACCGCGGTCTACCTGATCTGGGGCTCGACCTACCTCGCGATGCGGATCGCGGTCGAGACCATTCCGCCGCTTTTGATGGCGAGCATCCGGATGTTGAGCGCGGGAGGGATTCTGCTCGGCCTCGCGCTGGTGACCGGCGCGGCCCGGCCCGAACGGGCCGAATGGCGGTCGGCGATCGTGATCGGCGCCCTGCTGTTCCTGGGTGGCAACGGTGCGGTCGTGTGGTCGGCGCAGCATGCTCCTTCCGGGCTGGTCGCGGTGGTGGTGGCGTCAGTGCCGCTGTGGCTGGTGGTGCTCGAGGCGATCCGTCCCGAGGGCAACCGGCCCCGTCCGATCACATGGCTCGGCGTCGCAGTCGGGCTCGCCGGGATCGCGCTGCTGGTGGGACCCGGCCGCATGCAGGGCGGCATCGATCCGGTCAGCGCCACCGTGCTGGTGCTGGGCTCCCTGTGCTGGGCGACCGGATCGCTGCTGTCGCGCCGGCTGCCGTCGCCGAAATCACCGCTGGTTGCGACCGCACTCCAGATGCTGTGCGGCGGGTTGTGGCTGCTGGCGGGCGGTCTCGCGCTCGGAGAGGGCGCGCGGTTCCATCCCGCGGCCATCACGACCGCGGCATGGCTGTCGCTTGCGTATCTTTCGGTGTTCGGCTCGATCGTCGCGTTCACCGCCTACGTCTGGCTGTTGCGCAACACCACGCCCGCCAAGGCGGCGACCTACGCCTACGTAAATCCGATCATCGCCCTGATCATCGGCTGGGCGTTCGCGGGCGAGCGGCTGACGGTGCGTGTGGGTGTGGCGGCGGTGGTGATCATCGGCGCGGTCGCACTGATCACCTCGGCGGGATCCCCACCGAAGGGCGACCCCGAAATCGTCTGATCGGCAACAGGTTGGGGGAATTGCGCAGAAGAGTTGCCCGATCCGCCCCGCAGGTTGGCTAGACTTGTGGGCGTCTCGCCTCGCCGCCAACGCCGAGCCAGGGGGTTTGCCGTGCCCGACCTCTCGCATTCCCGCGCCTGTCGTCGCTCGCTGATTCTCAGCCTTCTCTTCGCTGCATGCGTCGCCACCGTCTCGTTGGTCCCGTCACGCGCGGGTGCTGGACCCACGGTGCTCGACCCTGGCGGTCTGCCGGTTTGTGCAGCCACCGGTGAGCAGCTGCTGCCGCGCGTGGTCCCAGCCGCCGACGGAGCGGCGATCGTCGTGTGGCAGGACAAGCGCCGCGGCGGGTCGCTCTCCGACATCTATGCACTCAGTGTCGCCGCGAACGGAACCGTCACGCCCGGCTGGCCCGCGGACGGCGCGGCGTTGTGTGCGAGCGGAACCGCCGGCGCGCCGTTCCCCGTGCCGGATGGGGCGGGCGGCATGCTGGTGTTCTGGCATGACAGTCGGAACGGCGGGCAGCTGTTTGCCCAGCGCGTGAGCGCGGGCGGGGTGATCGCGGTCGGCTGGGCCGCCGACGGAAAGCAGATCACCACGGTCACCTTTCCGGATGCACAGTCTCTCGCACTGTATGACGCGATCCCGGACGGTGCAGGCGGAGCGTATGTCGCCCGCAAGAAGCAGGTCAGCTATCAGTACTTTCAAGGCACCGTCAATCGAATCACCGCGGACGGTACGTTTTCGAGTGGCTGGTCGGAGGACGGTGTGAATTTCTGGGGTGGGTTCACGGATACCTATGGCCCGCAGACCGGAGTGCTGGCGGAAGATCCAGGCTCGGGTGTCTTCTTCGCCATGACGAAGGTGAGCCAGAGCCCGGAGAGCAATTATAGCGCGACGATCGGGCGGATCTCCGCCGATGGTGCGCTGCTCTGGCAGGTGAACCCGCCGTGGCAGGGGGGCTATTACTTCGACGGGATCTCTGCGATCGACATTGCGGGGGATGGTGCCGGCAACTGTTTCACGACCTGGCTGGCCCGAAGATATACGGCCACGCCGGACTACTACTTCCGATACGGCCAGCGTTACGGTTCTGCCGGCGCCCCGCTATGGCCCGTCAATACGCCTTCGCCCACGTATCAGTACGTCGAACGGGACGGCGCGGGCGGGACCTACCTGATCGGCAGTGGCAGTTCCGGGACGACTCTCGAGGTTCATCGTCGCGACGCAAATGGAAACATTCCCGCTGGCTGGACCGCTGCCGGCATCACGGTGTCGACACCGACTGCACTGGGTGGGATCGCACGCATCCGGATCGACAACCTGCTGCTGTGCTGGTCGGAGAACCGGACCGGCGCGAGCGACGATGTTCGGGCGATCGCAATCGATCCCGCCGGCGTCGTGACGTCCGGCTGGGCGACGGACGGAATCGTCGTCAGCGATGCAACCGGCAATCAGACCGAGCCCGATGTCGTGATGATGTCGCCGGGACAGATCCTGGCCTGCTGGCGCGACACGCGAACCGGCGCGTCCGATATTCGCGCCGCGCGCATCGGCTACACAGTGACCGGCGTTCCACCCGGTGGCGTCGCGGCCACGCGGTTGGAGCTCGGCGCTGCCTGGCCGAATCCTGCGCGTGACCACGCTCGTTTCTCGCTCGCGCTCGCGCCGAACGTGCGTGCTTTCGCCGAAGTGGTCGACATGAGCGGCCGCGTCATCCGTCGCATCGGCTCGCTCGAATCCGGAACGTCGCAGGACTTCCAGGTCGACACGCGCGGGCTCACGGCCGGTGTCTACTGGCTGCGCGTGGCACAGGGGACGGAAAGCGCGACGCGTCGCTTCGCGGTGCTGCGTTAACTCGTCAGCCCGACCTCGCGGCGCACATCCTCGAAGCGCGGGTCCGATCGCAGAGGGTCGATTCGCGTATCGACGTCGATCCACATGAGATGGTGCGAGCGCCCGGCGATTGCCTGGCGCAGGCGCTTGAAGGCTTCGTCCATCTCACCCAGGACGCCGTACGCCACCGCGTGGAAGTAGCCCGAGATGTACCGGCGCTGCCCCACCCGATCCAGGTCGTCCAGCAGGGCACGGGCCCGCGACAGATCGCCTGCGGCGGCCGCCATGGTTGCCAGGGCCGCGATCACTTCTTCGGGCGGCGTCTCCAGACTGCCGATCACCTGCTCCATCACCGCCAGCGCGCCGTGCGGATTGCCGAGTGCGAGCTGGATCCATGCGGTCCACACCTGGCTCCACCAGAATCCGGGGTTCAGCTCCCGGCCGCGCTCGACCTCGACGGCAGCGCGCTCGAAATCACGCGCGAAGAACGACAGCCAGCCGGGCAGGATTTGAATGATCGGCGCGAGTGGATCGAGCGCCAACGCCTCACGGCTGAGTGCGCGCGCCTCTTCGAAGCGTCCGGATGCTGCGAGCAGGTTCGTGTACCACATGCGCGCCACCGCGGAGCCGGGACTCAGCTCGAGTCCCCGCCGGTAGAAGCGCTCGGCTTCGGCCCGCTTCCAATCGTGGTAGTGAAGGATGTAGGCCATCACCGTGTGTGCATCCCCGAGCGTATCGTCGAGCGCAAGCGCGCGCTCGGCCGCCGCCCGCGCACGGGGGAATGCCTCGCGCGGCGGCAGGTACCCGTAGAAGGCGGAGAGCCCCAGCGCCTGTGCCAGTCCCGCGTGCGCCGGACTCCAGTCGGGCTCGATTCGCACAACCTGCTCGAAGCACTCGGCCGAGCGACGCAGGCCGTCCTCGGTGCGACCGTGCCACGACTGGACCCCGCGCAGATAGAGGTCGAGGGTCTCGGGCTTCAGACGGCGCACCGAACCCGCGGCGCCCGTCACGACCAGCTGGGGTGAGGGCGCCGTGCCCGGCTGGACCGCGGCGCGGATTTCCTGGGCGACGGCCTGTGCGACTTCGGCCTGCAGCGCGAGCACGTCGGAGACATCCCGCTCGTAGCTCTGCGCCCACACCGTCGTGTCGGTGGCGGCGTGCACGAGCTGCGCATTGATGCGCACGCGGTCGCGCGACCGCACGATCGATCCTTCGATCGCCGCGTCGATGCGCAGCTCGGCCGCGATCTCGGCCAGCGGCTTGCGGGCGCCCTTGTAGCGCATCGCGGACGTGCGCGAGATCACGCGCAGGCCGCGGATCTGGGCGAGCCCCGAGATCAGCGCGTCGGTCATGCCGTCGGAGAAGAACTCCTGCGCCGGATCGCCCGACAGATTCTCGAGCGGCAGCACCACCAGCGAGCGCACGGTCGCGGGCGCTTCGGTCGGCGCTTCCGTGCGACCGGCCGCCACCGATGCCAGCTCGTCGCGCATGGCCGCGGCGCTGGCAGGGCGCCGGGTCGGATCGCGGTCGATGGCGCGCAGCACGAGCGACTCGTAGGCGGCCGACAATCCCGGCCGCAGCGAACGCAACACCGCCGGCGGCTGGTTGAGCACCGCGTACATGAGAGCGACCGGCGAGGTGGCTTCGAACGGTCGGCGTCCGGCGACCATTTCGTACAGGACGACGCCGAGCGCGTAGAGATCGCTGCGCTCGTCGCCGATCTGGCCGGCGATCACTTCGGGCGGCATGTACGCCATCGTGCCCGCGATGACTTCGCCGGCGACCGACTGCGTGACCGCGATTGTATGGTCACCCGCTCCGCCGGCGAGCCGCGCGAGCCCGAAGTCGAGCACCTTGATGCGTCCGTCGGGGAGCACGCGCAGATTGGCGGGCTTGAGATCCCGGTGGACGACGCCGCGTTCATGCGCGGCGGCGAGCCCATCGGCAACCGCGATCCCGATGCGCAACGCCTCGGCTTCTTCCAGTGGGCCGCGCGCCAGGCGTTGGTCGAGCCCTTCGCCCGGCAGGAACTCGAGCACCAGGAACGACGTCTCGCCGTCCGTGTCGAAGTCGTAGATCGTGGCGACGTTGGGATGGTTGAGCTGCGACAGCAGCACCGCTTCGGATCGTGCGCGCCGCCGCGCCGACTCGTCCGACACCGTCTCGGGCGGCAGCAGCTTGAGCGCCACGTCACGCTGAAGCCGCTCGTCACGTGCGCGATAGACAACGCCCATTCCACCGGCGCCGACGCGCTCGAGGATCCGGTAATGCGAGAGGGTACGGCCTTCCACGAGATCTCCCCGGTGAGGATGCCTGCACTCTAGCAGTCGGGTCTGCTATAAGTCCCACGCCCGCATTCGACACGGGTCCCCTGGAGCCGCCATGGACGTTCTCGAGTCCCATCTCGATACCGGCAGCGAGGAATTCAAGACCAACGCCGCGCATCACCGCGCGCTGGCCGAGGAACTGAAGCGCCACCTGGCAGGAATCAAGCAGGGCGGCGGCGCGGAGTCGGTGAAGCGACACACCGCACGCGGCAAGCTGTTCGTGCGCGAGCGCGTCGAGCGTCTGCTCGATCCCGGCACCGCATTCCTCGAGCTGTCGCCACTCGCTGCCAACGGTCTCTACGACAACGATGCGCCGTGCGCGGGCATCGTGACCGGCATCGGCACCGTGCACGGACGCCCGGTGATGGTGGTCGCCAACGACGCGACCGTGAAGGGCGGGACGTACTACCCGTTGACGGTGAAGAAGCACATCCGCGCCCAGCAGATCGCGCTCGACAACCTGCTGCCGTGCGTCTACCTGGTCGACTCGGGCGGCGCGTTCCTGCCGCTCCAGTCGGACGTGTTCCCCGACCGCGATCACTTCGGGCGCATCTTCTACAACCAGGCGCGCATGTCGGCGGTCGGGATCCCGCAGGTCGCGATCGTGATGGGCTCGTGCACGGCAGGTGGCGCGTACGTGCCGGCGATGAGCGACGAGGCGGTGATCGTCAAGAACCAGGGGACGATCTTCCTCGCGGGGCCGCCGCTGGTGAAGGCCGCGACCGGCGAAGTCGTGACCGCCGAGGAGCTGGGCGGGGGCGACGTGCACACGCGGATCTCGGGGGTCGCCGATCACCTGGCCGACGACGACGCGCACGCGCTCGAGATCGCGCGCGACATCGTCGCCCACCTGGGCGGCGCCAATGCGACCCGGCCGCGTCTCGATCTGCAGACGCCCGAGCCGCCCGCCTACGACCCGCAGGAGATCTACGGCGTGCTGCCGCGCGACCTGCGCACTCCGTACGACGTGCGCGAGCTGATCGCGCGGCTGGTCGACGGCTCGCGCTTCCACGAATTCAAGTCGCGCTACGGCACCACGCTGGTCACCGGCTTCGCGCATCTGCACGGCATCCCCGTCGGAATCCTCGCCAACCAGGGCGTGCTGTTCAGCGAGAGCGCGCTCAAGGCCACCCACTTCATCGAGCTCGCATCCCAGCGCGGCGTGCCGTTGCTGTTCCTGCAGAACATCAGCGGCTACATCGTCGGCAAGCAGTACGAGCACCAGGGGATCGCGAAGGACGGCGCCAAGATGGTGCACGCGGTCGCGAACGCGCAGGTGCCCAAGGTGACCGTGATCATCGGCGGCAGCTTCGGCGCCGGGAACTACGGCATGTGCGGGCGCGGATACGATCCGCGCTTCCTGTTCATGTGGCCCAACAGCCGGATCAGCGTGATGGGCGGCGAGCAGGCGGCGTCGGTGCTCGCGCAGGTGAAGCAGGCGCAGCTCGAAGGTCAGGGCAAGCAGATGACTGCCGAAGAGGAGAAGGCATTCAAGCAGCCGGTGCTCGACACCTATGAGCGTGAGGGAAGCCCGTACTTCTCGACCGCGCGCCTGTGGGACGACGGCATCCTCGATCCGGCCGAGACCCGCAACGCACTCGCGCTCGCGCTGGCCGCGAGCCTCGGCGCGCCGATCGGACCGATGAAGTACGGCGTGTTCCGGATGTGAGCGACGGCCCGGCGCGCATCGGCCTGATCGGCGACTACGACGCGTCGGTCGTCGCCCATCGCGGCGTCGACGCCTCGCTGCCGCTCGCGGCGGAGACGCTCGGTCTCGCGATCGAGCCGCGCTGGATCCACACCACCGAACTCGGCCGCACTCCGTCGCTCGCCGAGAATTGCGATGGCATCTGGTGCGTGCCGGCGACGCCGTACGCGGACGGCGCCGCGGCGATCGCCGCGATCCGCATGGCGCGGGAACGCGGCGTTCCGTTCCTCGGCACCTGCGGCGGCTACCAGCACGCGCTGCTCGAGTTCGCACGCAACCGGCTCGACCTCGCCGAGGCCGCGCACGAAGAGGAGAGCCCCGACGCGGCGCTGCTGCTGATCGGCCGGCTCGCGTGCGACCTGGTCGACGTGACCGGGCCGGTGCGCCTGGTCCCGGGCTCGCGACTGGCGAGGATCTGCGGCACGACCGAACTGACCGAGGGCTACCACTGCCGGTTCGGCCTCGACCCGCAGCACCGCATTCTGTTCGAGGGCAGCGGGCTGCGGATCGTCGCCGAGGACGATCTGGGCGATCCGCGTGCGTTCGAGCTCGACGGCCATCCATTCTTCTTCGGCACCGCATTTCAGCCGGAACGCGCGGGGCTCGAGGGCCGTGCGCATCCGCTCGTCACCGCGTTCGTCGCCGCCGCGTTCGCGCATCGCGCCGTCACCCGCGAGAACCCATGACGCTGGTCACACTGGCGCTGATCCTCACGTCGGCGATCCTCCATTCGATCTGGAACATCTGGGCCAAGCAGATCCAGGACGGCAGCCGCAGCTCCTCGCTGATGTGGCTGCTGGTCACGATCAGCGCGGTGTTCTACGCCCCGATCGCGCTGATCGCAGCGCATCTCACCGGCACGCACGTCACTCTGCAGATGATCGGCTGGATGGCCGCGAGCAGCCTGATCCACGTCGGCTACTTCTTCGTCCTGCTCGCCGGCTATCGCAAGAGCGACCTGTCGGTGGTGTATCCGGTCGCACGCGGCACCGGACCGCTGCTCGCCGCGATCGGCGCGATCGCGCTGCTGGGCGAGAGGCTCACGGTGCTGTCGGCGTGCGGGATCGGCCTCGTCACCGCCGGCATTCTCGTGCTCACGCTGCGGCCCGAGTTCACCCATGCGCCGCGGCTGCGCGCCGGCGTGATCTACGGGTTGCTCACCGGACTCACGATCGCCATCTACACGCTGTGGGACGGCACCGGCGTCGCGCGCCTGCGGATCAACCCGCTCGTCTACTACTGGGGCGGCGAGGTGTTTCGCAGCATGGTCCTGACGCCGGCGGCGCTGTCCGATCGCTCCGGCGTGCGGGCGCTGTGGCGCAACCACCGCATGCGCATCCTCGGCATCGCGCTGATCAGTCCGTTCTCCTACATGCTGATCCTGTTCGCGCTGCGCGACGGCAAGGTGAGCCACGTGGCGCCGGCCCGCGAGCTGAGCATCCTGTTCGGCGCGTGGTTCGGCGCGCGCCTGCTGGGCGAGGGCGACCGCGTGCGGCGGGCGATCGCGGCCGCGGCGTTCGCGGCCGGTGTGATCGCGCTGGCGCTGGGCTAGTATCCGCGGCTCGCGACGCGATGACGCGCCGGAACCACCCACCTTCACCGGGAAAGCGCTCATGTCCCTGATCGAGATCGAACGCGAAGGCGCAGTCGCGCGCCTGTGGATGAACCGGCCCGAGCAGCACAACGCGCTCTCGATCGAGCTGGGCGAGGAGCTGTCGCACGCGCTCCACGATCTCGCGCACGACGCGTCGGTGCGGGTGGTGGTGCTGGGCGGGCGCGGGCCGTCGTTCTGCGCCGGTGCCGATCTGGTCGCCATGAAGGCGTCGGCATCCGCGACCTTCGAGCAGAACCACGCCGACGCGGAGCGGCTCGCGAAGATGTTCGCGGGCTTTGCGGACTTTCCCAAACCTCTGGTCGGGCGCATCCATGGCGGCGTGCTGGGTGGCGGCGTCGGCATGGCGTGCGCGTGCGACATCGCGGTCACCACCGATGACGCGAAATTCGGCCTCACCGAGTCACGGCTCGGAATCATCCCGGGCATCATCAGCCCGTATGTGATACGCCGGCTCGGCGACCGCCATGCGCGCGAGTTCATGCTGACCGGCGAGCGATTCGGCGCCGATGTCGCCCTGCGGATCGGGCTCGTCGATTACGTGGTCCCGGTCCACGACCTCGACACCCGGGTGGCCGAACGCGTCGGCGAGCTGCTCAAGGCGGGGCCCGACGCCCAGCGGCGGATCAAGACCCTCCTCACGCTCTACGCCGATTCCGGGTGGGAGGAGTACCGGGCCGCGCTCCCGCGCGCGCTGGCGGAAATTCGTTCCGGTGACGAGGCGCGCGAGGGCCTCGCCGCCTTTTTCGACAAGCGCAAACCGCGCTGGATGAACTGACCGCGCGGGCACGAAACCGCGCTGGTCGATGACGAAGCCGCGCCCACGCAGTTCCCTCTGCGCGCTCGTCGAACTGATCACAACCAGAACATTGTCCGGGGCGTCCAACCCGCACGATTGGCCGCGTTCATCTCCCTCCGGAGACTGCCGTGTCCCTCCATTCCAGACCGGCGCTGCCCGCGCGTGCCCTCTCGCTCGGATGGGCCGCCGTCCTCGCGCTCGCCTTCGGGCTGCGCCTGTGGCGCATCCAGACCGGCCTGCCCGAGTTCCTCGACGAGGCGCTGCCGTTCCGGCACGCGCTCGGCATGTGGAACGAAGTAACCGGCGCGATCGACTGGAATCCGCACTTCTTCGTCTACCCTTCGTTGTCGCTCTACCTGTTCCTGTTCGTTCAGAAGGCCCAACTCGCGCTCGGGCTGATGCTCGGCTGGTTCCAGAGCCCGGCCGATTACGTGATCGCCATGCAGGTCGACCCGACCGCGATGGTGCTGACCGCGCGCATGTTGTGCGTGACGATGGACCTGATCACGGTGGTGCTGACGTGGCGGATCGGCGAGCGCCTGCGCCCCGGTGCCGGACTGGTGGCAGCCGCAATCGTGGCGTGCGCGCCGGTGCTGATCGGCATGACGCGGACCATCTACACCGACACGCTGATCGCGACGCTCGCGGTCGCAGCGATCGAGCGCACGCTCGCGTGGCAGCACAAGGGTGGCGCGTGGCGGCTGGTCTCGGCCGCGGTGCTGGTCGGGTTCGCGGCCGGCGCGAAGTACCCGGGCGCCGCGCTGCTGCTGCCGCTCGCCTGGGCGATCGTGACGCGGGAGCCGCGCCGGTCGTGGTGGCTGGTGCCTGCGTCAGGTGCGATCGCGGCGGCCGGATTCCTGATCACGACGCCGTACATCCTGGTCGAGCGCGCGGTGGCCGCCCGCGATCTGGCGGTCGTGCGCCACCTGGGCGCCGAGGGTCACTTCGGCAACTTCGACCGCGTCGGGTTCCTGTTCCAGGCGCGCGAGCTGGTCGGACAGATCGGCTGGCCGGCGGTGCTGCTGCTGGTGGTGTCGCTGGTCTGGGTGGTGACGCTGCTGATCGCGCCGCGCGGCCCTGCGCAGCGGGTCGAGGAATCCCCGGCCCGCGATCCACGCCCGGTGCTGTGGCTGGCGTTTGCGGTGCTGGCGGTGCCGGTCGCGCTCGCGCGGGTCGAGACCGCACGCTACCTGGCGCCACTGATCCCGTTCGCCGCGCTGCTCGCCACGGATGCCGGCCTCGGACTCGCCGAGCGGATGCCGCGCGGTCGCCGCCTGGCGCTCGCGGCCGCAGCGGTGCTGCTGATCGCGCCGGCGTTGTTCGCTGCGATCCCGGCCGCGACCTCCGAGTCCGATGTCACCCGCGCACAGGCGCGCAGCTGGATGGAAACGCATCTCACCCAGGACGACGTGATCCTGCAGGAGATGTACGCGGCCCCGGTCCTCGACCGGGTGCGGCGCTTCGAGATCATGCGTTCGGAGAGTTACGCGGCCGCGCGTTTCGCGCTTCGTGCCACGTTCGACCGGCGACCGTGGCGTGCTTCGGTCACGCTGCCGCTGATCGTGATGGGCCACGTGACGCAGCCGGTGCGGGCTGCCAACGGCCAGACCATCGAGTTGCCGGTGGTGCGCGAAGCCGCCGACCTCAATCAGGCGGTCTACGACCCGCGGTTGCTGGCCGGCGTCGACGTGGTCGCGACCAGCAGCATCGTCCGCTCGCGCTTCGAGGCGGATCCGGCGCGTTACCCGATGCCGGTCCGCTTCTATGCGCTGCTCGATTCGACCGCGACGGTGGCGGCACGGTTCGTTGCGCACGGAGCCGACGGGGGGCCCACGATCACCATCTACCAGCTGACCCCGCGCACGACGAGCGCCGTGCAGGCACTCGGTCCGTTGCCGCCCCTGTGGTGGACGGCGAGCATCTCCTCCGACTACCCCGCGGCCTTTGCCGGAGCGGTCGGCGGGGTGGCGCCCGCCACCAGCAGCCCGGCGACCGGAATGGATGAGGACGGCGAGCCACTGCCGTGGGTGATGAGTCTGCGGCCGGTGTTCGAGGACCGCTTCGCGCGCTTTGCCCAGTCGCTCGCGATCGAGACCGGTCGCCACGGCGCGCACGACGCCTCGCGCCAGCTCGCCGACGCGGTGATCACGATGTGCCCCGAGGACGTTGGCGCGTGCCTGACCTACACGTCCGCGGCGAAGCGGCTCGAGAAATGGGTGGAGGCCCGGCAGGCACTCGAACGCACCCAGTCGGCCCTCACGACGCAGGCGCTCGAGACGCCATCGGTCCTGCTGCTCGAGTATGCGGATGTCCTCGCCAAGCTCGGTCGTCGCACCCGCGCGGCGGCGCTCTACGAGTCGCTGGCCGTCTCCGCGACCGATCCACAGGTCGCAGCCTCGGCGCAGGAGCAGCAGGAGCAGATGAACGAAGAACAGTAGGGCGGTCGGCCGCTTCCCAGTGGCCGGTCGGTCGCTTAGTCTCCGCGCTCCATGTTCTTCCAGAAGGTTCTGATCGCCAATCGCGGCGAGATCGCCTGCCGCATCGCATCGACCCTGCACGAGCTGGGAATCCGCTCGGTCGCGGTCTATTCGGAAGCCGATCGGGGCGCCCTGCACACGCGCGTCGCCGACGAGGCGTGGGCGATCGGACCGCCCGAGCCGCGCGCGTCCTACCTGAACATCGAGGCGCTGCTCGAGGCGGCGAAGCAGAGCGGCGCACAGGCGGTGCATCCGGGCTACGGCTTCCTTGCCGAAAACGCCGGGTTCGCCGAAGCGGTCGAGCGCGCGGGACTCACCTTCATCGGTCCGACCGCCGAACAGATCCGCGCGATGGGCGACAAGCGTGCTGCGCGCTCGCTCGCCGAGAAGGCGAACGTCCCGGTGGTGCCGGGCGCCGAAGGCGACGATGCGAAGGCGCTCGCGAAGGCGGCCGCGGCGATGGGCTTCCCGGTGATGGTGAAGGCGGCGATGGGCGGCGGCGGCAAGGGCATGCGTGCCGTGCACGACGCGAAGGACCTCGCCGAGGCGCTCGACAGCGCGCGGCGGATCGCGACCTCGGCGTTCGGCGACGGCACCGTCTACCTCGAGAAGCAGATCGAGCATCCACGGCACATCGAGGTGCAGGTGCTGGGCGATGGCAACGGGAACGCGATCCACCTGTTCGAGCGCGAGTGCTCGCTCCAGCGCCGCCATCAGAAGGTGATCGAGGAGTGTCCGTCGGCAGCGGTCGACGACGCCCTGCGCGCGCGCCTCACCGGTGCCGCGGTCGCGCTCGCGCGTGCGGTCCGCTACCGCGGCGCCGGCACGATCGAGTTCCTGGTCGACCGCACCGGCGCGTTCTACTTCCTCGAGATGAACACCCGGCTCCAGGTCGAGCATCCGGTGACCGAGCTGGTGACCGGCCTGGACCTGGTGCGCGCGCAGATCGTGGTCGCAGCGGAAGGCAGACTGCCGTGGACCCAGGACGAGGTCCGCGCGCGCGGTCACGCGGTCGAGGCGCGGGTCTACGCCGAGGATCCCGCGCGCGGGTTCCTGCCGCAGTCGGGCTCGATCGCGCGCCTGCGGTGGCCGCACGGCGCGTTCCTGCGCGTCGATCGCGGCGTCGAGGCGGGCGATCCGGTGACCGTCCACTACGACCCGATGATGGCGAAGATCATCGCGCACGGTCCGGATCGCGCGACCGCACTCACGCGGCTGAGCGGCGCCCTCGACGAGACGCGGGTCCACGGCGTGATCACCAACCTGCCGTTCCTGCGCGCACTGGTCCGCGATCCGGCGGTGCAGAGCGGCGCGTTCGACACCGAGTGGATCGAACGCGCGTTCCTGCCCGGCTTCGAGTCGATCGCGAGCGCGCCGGCGCCGGAGCTCGCGGTCGCGGCCGCGGCACTCGCCGAGTTGCTGGGGCTGGCGACGCCGGCGCGCGCCTCGCACGAAGCGAACGGGGCCGGCGCGCCCGCCGCATCCGATCCGTTCGTGACGCTGGGCGCGTGGCGCCTGCCGGGGCTCGGCTGATGCGTGCGCGCTATCGCGACGGCTCGCGCTCGCGCTCGGTCGAGGTCACGCCGCAGGGCGGGACGTCGTATCGGGTGGTGGTCGACGATGGCGAGCTGATGGTGACGGCCGAGCCGCTCGACGACGGGCGCCTGCGCATCACCGGTCCGAACGGCGTCACCATTGCCGAGGTCACGAGCGTCGGCGCCCAGCGGTTCGTGCGGCTGGGCGCGATGGACTTCGTGCTCGAGCGCGAGGTGGCGGGCCGCCGTCGCGATGGCGCGGGTGGGTCCGGCGGCCTCGAGGCGCCGATGCCGGGGGTCGTGACCCGGGTGATGGTCCAGGCCGGCGACACGGTCGAAAAGGGTCAGCCGCTGCTGGCGATCGAGGCGATGAAGATGGAGCACGTGATCCGTGCGCCCCGGGCCGGCCGGGTCTCCAAGGTTGCGGCGGCGCAGGGGGAGATGGTCAAGGGCGGCATCGCACTCGTGGAGATGGAGCCGGCAGCGGAGTAGACTTGGAGCCCCTGCGCTCGCGCAGCAGGTGCACGTCGCTCTGGAGCCGCAATGACCCGCTTCCGGCAGTCCGCGCTTCTCCCCGTCCTGTGCGGGCTCGCCCTCGCCAGCCAGCCGGTTCGCGCGGCCACCCCGTTCGGTCCTCCGGTCCAGTTCACTCCGCTCGCGCAGGGCGGCGCGACGTTCTGGATTCCCGAGGCCCAGGGGATGTGGATGCTGGGTGTGTCCGATCCGGGAGTGCCGGCCTGGCAATGGGTTGCGGTCAACAACCTGCCCGCGTCCTTCGCTCCCCGCTCCCTGGTCGCGCGCGCCCCCGGTTCGTCGCCCGTCCACGTGAAGCCGGATGGATCGGCGAGCATGTTCGTGGAGACTCCGCTCGGCTGTCCGGGTTGCTCGTCCGCCTATTCGTGGCAGGCGATGTCCGTCACCGGCGCCCCTGCCGCCTCGGGGCCAGTGGTCGCGGACCCCGAACGGAACCGCGCCCTGATGGTCGGTCCGCTCGGCGAAGTGAGCGTGCTCACGTTCGGACCGGTCACCAGTCAGGGCGCCTGGACCACGGTTCCGGTCGTGGCGCCGCTTCCGGTTCCGCAGTTCGATGCGGCGATC
>Ga0210380_10000441_pt1 | contig 18866 bp, 16 predicted proteins | sample PLM4_5_coexredo_FD_155476 | JGI IMG/M metagenome (GOLD analysis project Ga0210380, IMG submission 155476) | Groundwater sediment microbial communities from an aquifer in East River, Colorado, USA - PLM4_5_coex redo | ecosystem: Environmental > Terrestrial > Soil > Riparian zone | place: USA... | reverse complement strand
AACAGAATGTCAGGGGCCAAAACCGACCGAATTATCCTCCACGTCGACATGGATGCATTTTATGCGTCGGTCGAGCAGCGCGACGACCCAAATCTAAAGGGTCGGCCGGTCATCGTAGGGGCCGATCCCAAAGAAGGGCGGGGCCGTGGTGTGGTGGCCGCCTGCTCGTATGAGGCTCGTACGTATGGGGTTCGCTCGGCTTTGCCGATCAGCCAGGCCTGGAAACTGTGCCCGCAGGGAGCGTATGTGCCCGTGCGAATGGACCGGTACGTGGAGGTCTCGAAACAGGTCATGGAGGTGCTGCATCGATTTACCAACCTGGTCGAACCGCTAAGCATCGATGAGGCATTTCTCGACGTGTCCGGGTCCACCGCACTCTTCGGATCGCCCGAACAGATCGCACGAGCGATCAAGAAGCAGATCCGCGAAGCGACGGCGCTGTGCGCGTCGGTGGGTGTCGCGCCGAATAAATTTGTCGCGAAGATCGCTTCCGATCTGAAGAAGCCGGATGGACTGGTGATCGTAAAACAGGAAGATGTGGAGGAGTTCCTTCGGGTGCTTCCGATCTCGCGCTTATGGGGAGTGGGACCCAAAACTGAAGCGCGACTGCATGACCTGGGAATCCGGACGATCGGGGATTTGCGAGCCAATCCTCAGGATGAGCATTTGAATGAACTCGCCTACGGCCGGGACAACAGGCCGGTCGTTCCCGACTGGGAAGCCCGCTCGATCAGCAACGAGACCACGTTTGAAGAAGACACCTCGGATCGCGAACTGATGCTGCGAACGATTCGAAAGCTTTCCGAATCGGTCGGCCGGCGGCTGCGTGTGGACGATCAGCGGGCGCGTCGCATCACGCTGAAGATTCGCTACGAGGGGTTTGAGACGCACACGAAGCAAATGACGTTGGAGCGTCCCACTCAAAGCGATGATGAAATTGTTCGATCCGCAGTGTCGTTGTTTGAGCAGTTCCCTCTCGATCGGCGTATCCGCCTCCTGGGCGTCGGCTCCAGTGATCTCACTCGCTCTGCCCAGAGTCCATCGCAGCTTGGATTGTTTGGAGAACCTGCAAACAATGACACTTTGGACAAGACCGTCGATGCCATCCGCTCGAAGTTCGGCAACGCCTCCCTCCGCCGCGCCTCGCAGCTGAAAGCAGACTAAATCTACGCCAGGGCATGTGGCTCCAATTTCACCGGCCTGGGGGGGACGCCGGCTCCGCGAATATTGACGAACTTGCTCAGGAGATCAAACCAGAACGGCGCTCAATGGGGCAGCTAATTCAACGATCCGAAGCACCGTTCTCATACAGTCCATTTCCGGGGAAGTTCTGCGGCGCAAGCTGCAGCATATTCTGCTTTGCACCGTAGATCGGACGCACTATCCTCCTTCCCGATAGTCATTTACTTTCGCCTCTGGAACCCGTCCCGCGTTTATGCTTCCCCGGCATAATTCCAGTACGAGGGAAATAGGCGGAGTCGATTATGAGTTGGGCGGACGACCAAAAGGGAGTTGAAAATGAAACTAGTGCGAGCGACTTCAGAACGGCTGATGATTTCAGTCGCTCGTGAAGATCTGATCGGGATAAACAACGCTGTGAATGAGATCTGTAACGGCATTGAGATCGAAGATCCCGAATTCGAAACCCGCCTAGGACAGCCACGGAACGCCCTCCGGAGAAGTCTTCAGTCTATTGATGCTGCTTTATCAGGTCCGATTGAAGAAATGGACCTGGTGGGAGTTTGGAGCGATGGATCTTCAGTTCAAGTTCGCGCCATTTCCGTCTTCGGAGACCCGGTGGATATGGGAAGCGATGAAGCTAACGCTTTTGCGACGCAGATTCTTGATTGTGCAAGGGAGGCAGACAAGTCGTGATTCTGCCAAGACTCTTTTCGCCTTCGGAATCATTTACCCAGACGTTGCCACCCACAACGTTGCAGCCGCCAATCCGCGCGTGAGGGTAATTCAAATTCGCAGTAGTATGCTCGCGCGGCTTGCGGCTGAACGTTGAGCCGTTGGGCGGACAGCGCTGGCGTGTGGAGTCGACTGAGTTAGGATGCAATGAAACCGAGCAACACAATACAGAGTCTCGCGTCCGTTGGTCTGATCGTTCTCGCGAATGTGGCCTGTGATCCTGTCGCCAGCGTATCCACGACGGTGGAACTCCCGCGGGCGGTTGAAGAACGATGAGTCATTGAGGCACTCAACACCTCCGATGTTGTTCTTAAAGCGGATAAGTCCAAAGACGTGATCGGAGCAACGATCAGGATTCCCGAGAATATCCCAGAGGTGTACGGGTTTAGACGATCGGACTCGTCCTCGCGGGAGAGCTACTTCGGTGTTTATCAGCGGCCGACTGGCAGGCAGAGCTTCCAACTTGAACTACGCATGCAATGGGTGGGTACGAGAGAGTGCTATCCGTATTTTGAGTGCTCGGGAAGCTACTACCCCAGAACGCAAGGATTATGAAGAAAACTCAGAGTTCTAGAAAAAGTAAAGATACAGACGACTTGAGGGACGAGTACCGCTTTGATTATCGCAAGGCAAAGCCGAATCGCTTTGCGCCGGCAATGTCTGAAGGGACTGTTGCCGTCGTTCTTGAACGCGATGTTGCAGCCGTGTTCAAGTCATCAGAAGCGGTGAATTCATTTCTCCGTTCTGCTATATCAGCCATGCCGAAGACGCCCCGTTCGAAACGCGTGCTAGCACGCCGATGAACCCGGCTCCGCTACGCGGTTCCCTCGTCGCGTCGCTTCCTCGGCGCGGGTTATCGGCAAGCCGTTAGGCGGAAGAACCATGGAACTACAGGCGGTCATCTTCGATCTCTTTCATACATTGACAGGGCCGGAGGAAGACTGGTCCTCTCTACCCTGGACCTCCGATGTGCTCGGGATCGATCGTGGCGTTTGGAACGACCTTTTAGTGAGTCGCTCGCGCTGGCGCCTCGCTGGAGAAGAGACCGACCCGTATGTGATCGTACGCACTCTCGCGCGCGAAATAGATCCCACAATCTCTGATGAAGTTATCCGAAAGGCCACACGGATTCGAATTCAGAGGTTCAAGGATTCGCTTGCTCGCATTCCGCTTGAGAATATCGACACCCTTCGAACTCTTCGGGCTGCAGGATTCCGCCTTGGCTTGATCAGCAATGCCGACGTCATGGAGGTCGCCCCTTGGCCAACCAGCCCGCTTTCGGGACTTTTCGACGTTGAGTTGTTCTCATGTCAGGTTGGGCTCGTCAAACCCGAGCCGGAGATTTACGCTCGGTGCGCCCACGCCCTCAGGGTGGCACCCAGGGAATGCCTCTTCGTCGGCGACGGTGGTTCCAATGAGCTCATTGGAGCCAAGGATGCTGGCATGTCCACCGCATTCGTCTCTGGAGTCATGGCACGTCTTTGGCCCGATCGTGTTCAGGAACGGCGCGCCACGAGTGACCACCATATCTACCGGATCCCAGACTTGCTCCCGCTGCTCGGCCTAACGTTGCAGCCGCCAATCCGCGAGTGAGGGTAATTCCAAATCGCAGTAATATGTTCGCGCAGCTTGCGGCCAAACGTTGAGCCGTTAGGCGGAACTTATGCACGCAGCAATCTTCGATATCGACGGAACGCTGAAGAAACGGATCCTTCGCAAATCAGCGAACAAGAAACATCGCTAACAGTCTCGGCTCCCCGTCTTGGTTTCCCTTTGCGGTATTGCAGAACGTGTCTGCACCAAACACTTATTGAGGCTCGACCGGCGCGAGAGCAAAGTCCGCGCAGGTTGCCAATCCGAAAACGGATGGCGGCACTAGAAACAAATCCGTATCCTCGTGCCGTCCTATTCGCACTCATTCGTGCGATTTGCCGACAATTACTTTCCGCAATCGACGGCAAGCGGTCCTGCTCGGGCGTTGAGAGTCTCCTGTCCTCAATGTCCTTCCCAATGTGGTATCCATGCGTATGCGGGAGACGCCCAGCCGGTTACCCATCTATGAAATCGAGGGCGAGATTGTTGCCGCGTTGGCTGGAACAAATCGGCGGCTGGTGCTGCAGGCCCCGACGGGATCGGGAAAATCGACGCAGGTTCCGCAGATGCTGCTCGATCATGGTCTGCTCGGCGATGGGCAAGTCGTCATTCTCCAGCCACGGCGGATTGCCGCTCGACTGCTGGCATCTCGAGTGGCGCAAGAGCGAAGGGTGGAGCTGGGAAAGGAAGTCGGCTATCAGGTTCGATTTGAGAATACGACGAGCGCTGCGACTCGAATCAAGTTCGAGACCGAAGGAATCCTTCTTCGGCAACTCATACAGGAACCATCGCTCCATGGCATTCAAGCCATTGTCTTCGATGAATTCCACGAACGGCATCTTTACGGAGACATCACGCTGGCCCGCGCGCTCGACATTCAGGAGCAGCATCGGCCAGACCTGATTCTCATCGTGATGTCGGCGACTCTCGATGCCGGATCGCTGAAGCAATATCTCGATCCGTGCACGGTCCTGAGCTCATCCGGGCGGACGTTTCCGGTAAGCGTCGACTACCTGCCAAAGCGGCTCGGTACCAACTCTCCTCCAGTATGGGATCTGGCGGCAGAGGCATTTTCCCGTTTCAGTCCAGGTGACGGCGCAAAGGATGTGCTGGTCTTCATGCCGGGCGGATACGAAATCAGCCGGACCATCGAAGCCATACGCCAGACGAAGGCTTCGAAAGGTTACGTGCTGCTTCCGTTGCACGGAGAACTGACGCCTCGCGACCAGGACGCCGCTGTCGCACGATACGATCAACCCAAGGTTGTCGTCGCCACGAACGTCGCGGAGACTTCGATCACCATCGATGGCGTCGGACTCGTCATCGACAGTGGACTTGCCCGGATTCCCCGCTACGATCCAAACCGCGGCATCAACACGTTGCTCGTCGAGAAAATCAGCCGGGCCAGCGCCGACCAGCGAACCGGGAGAGCGGGTCGGACGGCGCCGGGTCAGTGCATGCGGCTGTGGTCGCAGGCCGAGCACGACGAACGTCCCGTGCAGGAATTGCCGGAGGTCAAGCGGCTGGATCTCTCCGAAGTGGTGCTGACTCTCAAGTCGGCCGGTGTGGGCGACCTTCGACAGTTCCGCTGGCTGGAATCGCCCGGCCCAGCGGCACTGAACCACGCGGAAGAACTTCTGGTGGATTTGGGCGCACTGGAAACTTCCGGAGATTTCACCGCAATCACGCCGCTTGGACAGCGCATGCTCGCGTTCCCGGTTCACCCACGATACGCGCGCATGCTGATTGCCGCGCAGCAGTTCGGCTGCGTTTATGAGGCTTGCCTCGTGGCTGCGCTGACGCAGGGGAGAGACCTGGTACTACGCCGGCCGGACCAGAATGTGGAGTCGTCGCGCGAAGATCTTTTCGGCGATATCGTCGATGAGGGCACTTCAGACTTTGAAATCCTAATTCGCGCATGGAACTTCGCCGAGGCCAATCAGTTCCGGTTGGACGCACTCCGCCAGCACGGCATTCATGCCGTCACCGCTCGACAGGTGGGTCCGTTGCTCGAACAGTTTCTACGCATCGCCAGGGACGAAGGTCTGCACATTCAACGAACCGAAAACCTGGAGGCCCTGAGAAAGTGCATCCTGATTGGCTTCAGCGACCGCGTCGCACGCCGCGTGGACGAGGGCACGTTGCGTTGCGCACTCGTCCACGGACGACGAGGAACGCTCGCAAAGGAAAGTGTCGTCCGGAGCAGTTCACTTCTGGTGGCAGCGGAGATCCGCGAGATCGGCGGACGCCAGGGCGATGTGAATACAATTCTCTCGCTCGCGACAGCGATTCCCATCGAATGGCTGCAGGAAATATTCCCCGGCGATATGCAGTCGAATGTTCAGGTCGAGTTCGATTCTGCCACCCGACGAGTTCAGGCCGCCGACGTTCTGCGATTCCGTGACCTGGCTGTGTCTGAGAAACGGGTCGAACCACCGCCGGCCGATGCGGCTGCCCGCCTGCTCTCAGAAGAAATCATGTCGGGCCGGCTGCAACTGCCGAGCTGGGATCATGGCGTGACGCAGTGGATCGTGAGGCTGAATCTGCTGGCGCGATGGTGCCCGGAGTTGCAGCTTCCGCCGATTCAGGATGACGACCGGCGGCATATCCTGGAACAGTTCTGTCTTGGGTCGGCGGGGTACAAAGACTTGAAAGATCTGGATGTACGATCGGCGGTGAAATCGTGGTTGTCGGCCGAACAGCGCGGATTGCTGGACAAGCACGCGCCAGAGCGGATCACGCTGTCGAATGGCAGAACACCGAAGGTGACTTACGACGCGGCCTCGCCGCCGTTCATTTCGCTTCGGATTCAGGAATTATTTGGTGTGACGCAGACACCGCGGATCGGAATGAGCCGCGTGCCGCTCAGCGTGCATATCCTGGCGCCCAGTATGCGGCCGGTTCAGGTGACACAGGATTTGGCAAACTTTTGGAAGGAGCACTATCCCAGCATTAAGTCGGAGTTGAAACGGAAGTATCCCAAACACGAGTGGAAATGATTGTTGTACCCCTCACCCGGCCCGCTCGCGCGGGCCACCCTCTCCCGTCGGGAGAGGGATTTTCCGAAAAAAGGGGCTAGACGTGTTATTCCCCTTTTTTCTTCAGAAAAAAGGGGAATAACACGTCTGGCCCCTTTTTCTAACCGATTCGGTAGACGACTTCTTTCATCCAATCGAGACCACGCTCCTTGAAGCGGGACTCTTCATCGATGCAGTCGTACTCATGGAGTTTCACCATGGTCAGTTCCTTGAAGAGTCCGCGGAGTTCGGATTCGGTCACTGCAAATGGCGGCCCCTCCATTTTCTTCGGATCGTATTCGAGAGAGATCAACAGCATCTGGCCACCGGCAGCAAGAAGTGACTTCAGATATTGCGCATACTCCGCTCGCCTCTCGCGCGGCAGCGCAATCAGCGCCGCTCGATCGTAAATCAGATCGAAGCGGCCGATACGTTCCGGCTTAATGTTGAAGAAATCTCCGACATAGTACGCAATACGCTCCCCGCGGAAGACGTTAAACGGCGGCTCGTTCGCAACCGTCATGGCAATTCCCTGCTCCGATGCAAATGCCCTGGCCGCAATTTCGGAAACGTCCACACCAACCACCTGGTGGCCTTGAGACACGAGCCATGCGAGGTCTGCGCTCTTTCCGCACAGGGGAACCAGCGTGCGTCCGGGAACTTTTATTACCTGTGGAAGAAATTCTTCAAGAAGCGGATTGACACCCGCCTTGTGAAAACCGATTCGATTCTCATTCCAACGCTTCAGCCAGTACTCATTATTCATCGGCTAGCGGCCAAACGATCGATCGAACAATTCGTTGATGGCTCGCACGCCATTCGGCTTGATGACGCGCGTTCCGGTTCCGGCAATTCTCTGATGCGTGATCGTTGGGCCCGTATCCGACACCCATGCATCGCCCGTCCAACGAAACCAGCCATCCACATCCTGATCGAACACAAACAGAGGCTTGTTGCACAATTTCGCAAACTCGGCGCCCCAGCCGGTTCCACCCTTCACGGTTCCATCCTTTAAAATATGACCAACCACGTAAACTTCCTGGCCATTGTTGATCTGATGCCAGATGCTCTGAAGAATTTTCCGGAAGAGCGGGCTGTCGGTAAAAGTCCGGTTCATGAGGCGGCTGACATACGTCAGGCTGACGTCGCCCTGCTGCAGTTCCGCGTGAGTCAGCACGCGAATTCCTCGAGTGCGTGTGTCGCTGTGTCCCTCAAACGTGAAATTGACTTCCTCGATGCCATGGCGCTCGGCCGCAGCGCCAAAAGCGGCTTCGGCTCCGTTGGCCGCGCCGCTGAACAGGATGCAATCGTCAGTCTTCATGATTCCTCCGGTGCGGAACAGTATACGAGAATGTACAATCCAAACCATGTTGGAAACCGAACGTCTTGTGCTCCGACGCTGGAAGGACTCCGATCGCGAACCGTTCGCGAAAATGAATGCCAATCCCCGCGTCATGGAATTTTTTGCGGGCTGCCTGACACGCGAGGAAAGCGATCAATTTATCGATCGCGCCGAGTCCGATATTGAAAATTACGGCTTTGGGCTGTTCGCCGCGGAGCTGAAAGAAACCGGGACACTTATTGGATTCATCGGACTGCACCGGACAACGTTCCAGGCCCACTTCACACCGGCCGTGGAAATCGGATGGCGTATTGACGAACCCTACTGGAAGAAGGGACTGGCAACCGAAGGCTCACGCGCCATCATCGAATACGCATTCAAGAGATTGAGACTCGACGCACTGGTTTCGTTCACCGCTCCCGAAAACGCACCGTCGCGGCGGCTGATGGAACGACTGGGGATGACAACTAATCCGGCCGACGACTTCAATCATCCGAGACTGCCCGAAGGACACCGACTCCGTCGTCAGGTGTTGTACAGATTGAAAAATCCGGCGGTATAGGGAGGAAGGCCGGAAATCGGACAAATTCAAAATCGCACGATTCCAAAATTTCCAATCCAAAATTTAAAAATGGACGTTCCGACGGAGTTCCTATCGGATCGTCCATTTTTAAATTTTGGATTGGAAATTTTGGAATCGTGCGATTTTGAATTTGTCCGATTCCCCGATTTACTTCTTCGCCCAACGGCCGGATATCTTCCGGATGCGATCCACGGCTTCCAGAATATTGGGAAGCGAATTAGCGTAGCTGAATCGAATGTACCCTTCGCCGTACTTCCCGAAACCAGCTCCGTTGAGGCATGCCACTCCAGCCTCATTCAACAAAACATCGGCTAGTTCCTTCGAGGGAATCCCCGTTCCGCTGACGTTTGGAAACGCGTAGAAGGCTCCGGACGGCAACTGACAGCGGAATCCGGGAACTTCGTTCAAGCCTTTCACGATAGCGTCGCGGCGCTTTTTAAACTCCGCGACCATTGCCGTCACGGCGTCCTGAGGCCCGGACAGCGCCGCCATTCCGGCGCGTTGCGTGAAACTCGCGGTGCAGGAGTTGGAATTCACCGTCAGAATGTTCACCGCATCCGCCAGCCACAGCGGCATGACGCCAAACCCCAGTCGCCAACCGGTCATGGAGTAGGTCTTTGAAAACCCATCCAGAATGATGGTCTTCTCCACCATGCCATCGAAACTGGTAATGGATGTGGGTTCGGCATCGTAATAAATCCGCGAATAGATCTCGTCACTGAGAATCATGACGTCTTTGTCGCGAACCATATCCGCGATTGCCTTGAGATCTTCTTTTGGAATCACGCTGCCCGCCGGATTTGCCGGCGAATTCAGGATAATTAATTTCGTCTTTTCCGAGAGCTTTTGGCGGAAGACATCCAGGTCGAAGGAGAATCCCCGGTTTTCCACAAGGGGAATGGGAACCGGCTTCGCCCCGAGAAACCGTATCATCGACTCATAAATTGGAAAACTCGGATCCGGATAAATCACCTCATCGCCTTCTTCAAGCAAGGCGATCATGGTGAAGAACATGATGGGCTTTCCGCCCGGAACCACGCAGACATTCGCGCCGTCCACTTTGATCCCACGCGAGCGGGATACATGCGCGGCGATCATGTCGCGAAACTCCGGCAGACCCGGCGTCGGGCCATATTTCGTATGACCCTCATCGAGCGCGCGCATCCCGGCTTCGACGATGTGTCTAGGCGTCGGGAAATCCGGCTCTCCAATTTCCAGATGGATGATGCTGCGGCCCTGCGCTTCGAGAGCCCTGGCTTTGACCAGGACCTCGAAAGCAGTTTCAATTCGAAGGCGGGAAATCTTGTCGACGACGTTCATGATTACATAAGGGACGTGTCGCGACGCGTCCAGGCCTTGCCTTTCGTCTTGGATACCGTTTCCACATCCTTAACGTAAGCCGTGGCCTGAGTCAGCATGTGATGCAATTCGTTTCCGAGACTGATCAGCGGGAAGCCCTTTTCCAGGAACTCACCGACGCGTGCGGTCCCAAACAGGAACAAGCCCAGAATCACGTTGTTCTTCTTCGCAGCAGCCTTGAGTTTGTCGGTCGCAGCCGTCAATTCCGGCGACGTGTACATATCCGGAAACTTGTACTTCTCGAACAGGCCCATCGACATGCATAAGTCGTTCTGACCCAGGAACAGAAGGTCGACGCCCGGAACTGCCGCGATTTCATCGATGTTCTTGATGCAGTCGGCGGTCTCGACCTGAAGCGCGACTATGGTGTTGTCGTTGGATGCGCCGGCATAACCGAGAAGTCCGGCCTTATTCATACTGCGTTGGGGAAAATAAACAGATCGTGTCCCGGCGGTCGGATATTTGCAGCAACTGACAGCCTGTCGCGCTTCCTCTGCGGTATTGATATAGGGAACCAGAACACCGTCGGCGCCCAGATCCAGCGATTGCTGAATTCCGCCTCGATCGTGATAACCGGCAACACGAACCAGCGATTTCGCCCCGCCATTGGAAATTGCTCCAAGCATGGCCGAAAGCGATTCGTAACCCATCGGACCATGTTGGGAATCGACCAGCAGCCAGTCATATCCGCTGTGCGCCATCTGGTCGGCAACCGTCGGACTATGCGAGTTCAGGAACAGTCCAATTTTGGGACGGCCTTCACGCAATTGCTTCTTAAATTCTGCTCCACTCAAGGTTTCACTCATTCCGCTATTCTCCTGTCAGGATGGGCCTTATCAGGCCAGCCTGTGAGTATCCGGGGCCTTGAATTCCATGTCAAGCCCATCCTTGGCTGATGGCTGATCGGTCAATTTGAAAATGTGCGAACCGATTCCCCTCCTGGCACAGGAGGGGTGGCCGAAGGCCGGGGTGGTAGGTGAAGTCTCAAACTAATTTTCTGTTTGAACTTGTCTACCTCCCCGGCTCGCCGGGCTCGCCGTCCCCTCCTGTTCCAGGAGGGGAGTCGTGTAGAATGACTCCGCGATGTCGATCATGCTTTTCCTTCTTCTCTTGATGCCGCAGCAGGAAAACCCAAAGGACCTGCAAGCCGTGGTCGAAACCACGTCCGGCACCTTCATTCTTCAGTTTCATGCCGATGATGCGCCCAATCATGTTCGGAAATTTCTGGAACTGGCGCGACAGGGCTTCTACAACGGAACGTCGTTCCATACCATGCTTGCTCACGGAGTCGTTCAGGGCGGAGACCCCGAAACTCGGAACCCGAACGCGCGGAACAAATACGGCAGCGGCGGCTTCGATATGGGACTGAAGCGGGAAGCTCTCACGCTTCCGTTGAAGGCAGGGACGGTTGTCGCGACAACTCTGCCCGGAAAACCCGATGGCGCGGGCTCACAGTTTTTCATCTGCCTTTCCGATCAGCTTCAGTTGAATGGTCAATACACACCGTTTGCGTATGTCGTCGATGGCATGGATGTTCTGGACAAGATTTCGATGACACCTGTCGACGACAACAAGACTGCAAAGGATCGGATTGAAATCAAGAACATCACGATACGGCGTACTCCCCCGCCCGTGCCGACACCGTACAGCGAAGAAACCATCGAACAGCTCAAACAATTCCAGGTTGTGATGGAGACGTCGAAAGGAAAGATCGTCATCGACCTCATGCCGGATAAGGCGCCGAACCATGTGCGTCACTTTCTGCAACTGACCGGTTCAGGCGCCTACGACAAGAGCGCCGTTCACCGCATCGCACCAGGTTTCGTGATTCAGGCGGGCGATCTGAACACGCGGAAAGAGCCACTGACTTTCGATATGAGAAAGTACGTCACCACAATCAAGGCTGAACTCAACGACGTCAAGCACCAGGCGGGCATCGTATCGATGGCGCGCGGAGAGGCACTCGACAGCGGCGCCACATCGTTTTTCATCGTGCTTGGCGATCAACCGGCGCTGGATGGTGTCTATACCGTGTTTGGAAAAGTCGTGGAAGGAATGGATGTGGTTTCGAAAATTTCCGCGGTTCCGAACGACAACGAAAAGCCGCTTGAGCCTGTGGATATCTATTCGATGCGCGTCGTGCGAAAGAACTGATCGCGCTCGTTTTGAAAATCCGAAATCGAGACTGTTGCACCCGCCTCGTCCAACTCTGCCTTGGAATATTTCCCTGTTGCAACACCGACTGTCAGAAACCCGGCTTCACGACCCGCAAATATGTCACGTGGAGTGTCACCGATGACAAACACGTCGGAGGGAGCAGGCATTTGGCCTAAATACGCCGCAGCCTTCTCGGCTCCATGGCGGACCAGTTCCGTGCGGTCTTCCGAATCCGACCCGAAACCTCCGAATGGGAAGTATCGGTTCAGATTTCCGCGTTCAAGTTTGATTCGGGCGCCCGCTTCAACATTTCCCGTGGCGAGACCAATCGCGAGATCCGATCGTCCGGCAAGAGTATTGAGTATGGCTTCAACTCCAGGCAGGATTTTGTATGAGGGCGTGCTTTCGATCTCGGCATCCAGAAATTCGATATAGGACTCCAGGACAGCCGTCAGGGATGTCGGAAATCCGTCACTAATCGCTGGGATGGGATGACTGTGGAGTATTTCCCGAATAATGCCGGGATCCGTTTTGCCGTGAGGAAGTATTCCTTCCATGGCATTTTCGACGGAATACAACTTCTGAAAAGCCCGATTCAGGGCACGAATCCCCGCGCCACCGGTACTGATGAGCGTTTGGTCGACGTCGAACAGAAGCAACTTCACGCTCGCATTGTATTACGCGTAGACGTGATCTTCTATCGAGGCTGCCAGAATGATTGCAAGTTCGCAGTGTTCCATCGGCAATTCAAGGCCGCAATGTGGTTCCTGGCAGACAACGCCATGAATTAGAGCCGAATACGCCATCTCATTTTCACTTTTACAAGCAGGACAGATCATAGAACCTCCTGAATACGCAAGAGCACTTCGGTTGCCATTTACTTCGCTGTCGTTCACGGGGCTGTCGATCCAAATAATCGCTTAGCGACGGCGACCATTTGTTTTATGCTCGACGGCCTATGCTCGATATCACCCTGGAACAGCTCCAGGCATTTTCGGATCGATCCTGCACTCTGGTCACGGTAGATGCACCACTTTTCGGCGTCATTTCCATCATGCACGGGCGGGTTCTGATTCGGGGAGCTCATGAAGCCAATAAGGTGGGCGCCAGCATGGGATTTCCGCCACATGATCAGATCCTTGCGGAAGCCTCGCGCTTCTGGATCCAACACAACAGCGGCATTCGCGAGCGCAAGACCCGCGAAGAAATGGCACGACTGCTGCGGGAAAATCACCGGGTAGTTGCCACCTCCTCGTAAGGAAAGGGTTCACAGGACGCGATGGAGTCCGAGAAGGACGCTCGATCGTTCACGCCTGCAGAACGCTTCAAAGCGCGACTCATCGGCTGGGCTGGATACATTGTCATTGCCGCGATCGGGCGAACAATTCGCTGGCATACGGTTGGCGAGAACCACTACGACTCCATCCTGAAATCGGGCCATCGCGCCATCTTCGCGTTCTGGCATGGCCGCATCTTCCCATCGACCTACTACTGGCGAAATCGTGGCATCGTTGTCATGACCAGTCAAAATCTGGACGGTGAAGGCATCGCGCAATGCATTCAGCGTTTGGGCTATGGCGTCGCTCGCGGGTCCAGTTCCCGCGGAGGTTTCCGGGCGCTGGCTCAGCTGGTGCGCGACATCCGGCATGGAAAAGACGCCGCTTTCACGATCGACGGTCCACGCGGACCACGCTATATCGCCAAGCAGGGTCCCATTCTGCTCGCCTTCAAAACTGGCGCGGCCGTTTTCTGTTTCCACATTTCACTGAGGCACAAGCTTCAGCTGAAGAGTTGGGATGAATTTCAAATTCCGCGGCCGTTTACCGAAGCGGTTGTCCTGCAGGCGGAACCGATCTGGGCCCCGGCGGGATCGACCGAAGACGAACTTCGCGCGCTTCACGGAAAGATGCAGGAGACGCTGGATGGTTTGAGGATTCGAGGCGACGCTTGGTGGGGGAATGCACGCCGGGAAGATTCTGGGAAATCGTGAAATCGGATGATCTCGAAATCGGACGAATCCTGCATTTAGAAACCCGAAATCAGAAACCTCAAATTGGACGATCTGTGGACGAGTTCCGTTCGGGTCGTCCGACTTGAGATTTCTGATTTCGGGTTTCTAAATGCAGGATTCGTCCGATTTCGAGATCATCCGATTTCAAAATTCCCGTATCCCCGGAGACAGCCCGAAAACCCAATTTCCGCCCCGCCGCTGGACGAGTGGTGTAAATTTAAGAGACGATGACTATGAATTCTCGAGACATGCTGCTCAACGTCAAAAAGCAAATCCGCGAAGCCAATATTCAGGAAGTGGACACCCGAATCAAACTGGACCCCAACATTGCCGTCCTGGACGTCCGCGAAAAAGAAGAATGGGATGAGGGACATCTTCCCGGAGCGACCCATCTGCCAAGGGGGTTTCTGGAAGTCCGGGTCGAGAAGGCCGTTGAAGATCGTACCAAACCCATCATTGTTTACTGCGCCGGCGGCACCCGTTCGGCCTATGCCGCGAAAACGCTCCAGGATATGGGCTATACCAACGTCGTCTCCATGGCGGGCGGATATGGCGAATGGAAAAACGGCGGAATGCCGTTTATCGTTCCCGAAAAGCTCTCGAAGAACAAACTGGCGCGCTACAGCCGCCATCTGAAGATTCCGGAAATCGGGGAAGCCGGTCAGCTGAAGCTCATGGCGAGCAAGGTTCTTCTGGTCGGCGCCGGCGGACTGGGCTCCCCGGCAGGTGTTTATCTCGCGGCATCCGGCATTGGGACCATCGGCATCATCGACAGCGACACGGTCGATGAATCCAATCTCCAGAGGCAGATTCTTCATTGGACATCTTCTGTCGGCATGCCCAAGGTCGATTCCGCAAGGCGAACACTTTTCGAAGTGAATCCCGACGTGAAAGTTCGCACATACAACCTGCGCATGGATGCTTCCAACGTCCTCGATATCTTCAAAGACTACGACGTCATCATCAGCGGATCCGACAATTTCCAGACGGCCTACATGGTCAACGATGCGGCCGTGATGCTCCGCAAACCTGTTTGCTATGGCAGCATCTTTCGATTTGACGGACAGATCTCCACATTCATTCCCTATCAGGGCCCATGCTTCCGCTGCATCTTTGCGCACCCGGCACCGCCGGATCTCGCGCCGAGCTGCGATGAAGCCGGAGTGATGGGTATTCTGCCCGGGGTCGTGGGATTGATTCAGGCAACCGAAGCCGTCAAGGTTCTGCTGAACATCGGGGAACCCCTGGTCGGACGGTACCTGGCCTACGATGCTCTGGCCATGACGTTCCGAACTCTCAAGGTTCGACGCGATCCCAACTGCGCGACATGCGGCGAAAATGCCCACATCGACCTGAACGCCATTCAGCCGGATGGTTGCTCCGGTCCAACGCCGTAGGCTCGTGAAACCCGAAAACATTCACGTCGGCGACTTCGTCGAATGCCGGTCCAAATACCATCGAGACCAGCTCGAGATCACGAACGATCCCGGGCTGGTTATCGAAATAAAACGAAGCAATTCAAAGGTTCTCTACCCGGGCGATAAGCGCTGCTGGCTGCCCCGTGAATCGATTACACGGACGAAACCCGACACGAGTTATGCCCCCTTCCTTCAGCAACTGAATTTCCTGCTGAAGCGTGTTCGCGCACACGAATGCGAAATCGTGACCAGCGATGACGTCCACAGGCTCTCGATTCAAATCGATGCCATCGATGCTGCCGCAGTGGACGACATCCGTGGCTTTCTTGGAAAGAACTACCTGTCGCTGACCGTGGTTCCCGAAGGTATGGCTTTTATGCAGGTGGAGATCCGGTTCACCTAGTTCCGGTGGGTTGCTTCTCCGTGCTTTCAAGGCTGACGGCCTGCACTGGACGATCGGTGGCATACGCGTTCATCCAGCTAACGGCGGCAGCCATGATCACCGGTCCAAGGACGAGACCCAACAAACCGAATGCCGCGATTCCCCCAAGCAGACTGATAAAGACCAGCAATCCATTCATTTGAGTGCGCCCACTCAGAATGATGGGCCGAAGGAAATTGTCGACGAGGCCGATAACGCCTGCGCCGATCGCAAGCAAAGCAATGCCACGACCGATATGACCGGTCAGGAGCAACCATCCGGCGAAGGGGACCCAGATCACTCCTGCGCCTAATGGCAGAAGTGCGAAGAACGTCATCATGACGCTCCAAAAAATAGGAGCGCCCAGCCCAAGCAATGCGAAGGTAATGCCGCCAAGACTGCCCTGGATAATCGCCACCACGAACGTGGCGGTGATGCTGGCGCGAATCAGATCGCTGGTCTTGGCGATCTGCTTGTCGCTGAATGACGCTTCGAAGGGAAGCACCCGTCGAACGCGGTTCATGATGATTTCGCCATCCCGGAAGAAGAAGAATATGGCGAAGAGGCTGATGGCCAGATTTGCAACCATCGCCATCACATTCTTCACAAGGTCACCGAAAGCCTGCGTCACTACACCGGTGAGCCACATGGTCGCCTTCCGCTTCGCCTCTTCAAACGTTCCGAGACTGACGCCCAGATCATGGTTCTGCGCCCAGATCCATGCTTTCTCGAGCTTCGCCATTCCAGCCGAACTCGACGATAAATCTATGGTCCCAAATGTCTCGTTGGCCTGTTGCACAAACGCGATCACGATCAGCACGAAAGGTATAACGATGAGCAGCCCCACAAAGATTGTGCTGATGGTCGCGGCGCGATTTCGGCCAAAGCGTGCTTGAAGACCACGGTACTGGGGATAGAAATAGGCGGCGATAATCGCGCCCCAGATCAATGGTCGAAGGAACGGCCTGCAAACCAGATACACCAGATAAGCCAGCAGCAGAATGAATCCGTAAAAGACCAGCGCTGTGCTTCGCTCGCGAGTAAGTTGATCGCCCATAGCCATTCGTTATCTGACACTGACAGCGCGTGGAATACAAGACGAATAAAATGGGGCCAGACGTGTCATTCCCCTTTTTTCCCGCAGAAAAAAAGGGGAATGACACGTCTGGCCCCATTTTCATGCCTGCAACAGAAGTGTCTATTGACACTCATTCCTAAGTAATTTAAAACACAGGCTCCAACGAAATTTCATTGTCGGCGTTTGGGGCGGCGCTTTGATCTGCGATGAAGCAAGTTTTTCGAGAAATGAATCGGGCAGCTGCCAGTCTGCCTCCGCAGGATGCGGGCTTAAGCGTTCGCCGCGTTACGAACGGACATTTTCGTATCGAAGCTCTCGAAGCCCGCGTTCTTCTGAGTGCGGATGTCCTCACCGAAGTACTTCCTCAAGACCAGTCGCAGCAGAACGCCCCTCTGATCCTGAAAATCGACCCCGCGGAGTGGGTCGACCATAAAGCACTGCAGCCTCTTGTCGACGAGGCAGTCGATCGGCTTCAATCGCTGAACCTGGATCCCGCACTCCTGCAAAACGCCCGCGATGTGGAAATTGAAGTCGTGGACCTGCCGGGATGGACGCTTGCCGAAACGACCGAAGAGAAAATTCGAATCGATTGGAATGGCGGTGGCATTGGCTGGTTTGTCGACCAGACTCCGGCCGATGATGTCGAGTTCCACCAGGAAGATTCCGACCTCGTCTCCGATGCGGGAAGCCCGGCCGAAGATCGTGTCGACCTGCTGACGATACTGGTTCATGAGTTGGGTCACTACCTCGGACTCGAACATACCGAAAGCGGTTTCATGCAAGCCGGAGTTCGACCGGGAATCCGACGGAATCCGATTTCAGACCATTTGGTGGAAACGCTTCACACTGCAAACGGTCCTCCTTCTGAGAATGCACTCACAATCTCTCCCACGATTTTCTGGAACGTGGACACGGACGGTTCCTGGGATGTCGCCGGCAATTGGCTCGACTCCATCGGTGTGTCCCGACTTCCCACGGCGAGCGACGATGTCCTGATCCGCCGCGATTCCTCCAATCCCATCATTACTATAAGCAGCGGTTCGGCAGTGGCACGATTGCTCGTCAGCGACGAGTCGATCGTCCTCTCCGGAGGAACGCTCTCCCTGGGTGGCGATGGAGAAATCGATGGCGATCTCACACTCTCCGGCGGAACGCTGACATTAAACGGAGTCGTTACGGTCTCGGGAACCTTGTCGCAAACCGGCACAACAGTGACCGGCAAGGGAGCCATTCAGGCCGGACAAAACATCATCGGCATCATCAGCCTTCCGGGTGAAACCGACACGTACGCCTTCGCCCTGGCAGATAGCGCGCGGCTGTACTTCGATGCACTGAGCCCGAACAATTCGAACTTCGTCTGGAGCCTCGTCGGCCCGGCGGGTACCGCCGTGAGTAACCGGTCGTTCAACGGAACGGATTCCCACGATATTGGAAATCCCGTCCTCAACCTCATCGCTGGAAATTACACGATCACGATCGACGGAATCGTGGATGCGACTGGAACATATGCCTTCCGCCTGCTGAACCTGGCCGGTGCCACCGTCATTACCCCCGGTAATCCAGTGGCGGGAACTTTAAGTCCGGCCACGGAAACGGACATCTATAAGTTCAACGCCGCAGCCGGGGACAAGTTCCTGTTCGACGTGACGGCGCGCAGTGGGGGTGGCAGCGCGCAATGGGCCCTGATGGATCCGTTCGGAAATCAGGTCTTCGACCGAGACTTTAACAATACGACTTCCGATTCCGGGCCACACACCCTCTCGACGACGGGCGTCTACACCATCCTTATTGAAGGAAGCCGATTCGATGTGGGTACGGCGAGCTATACATTTAATGTCGTCTTCCAGGGCAACACGCCGCCGCCTCCTCCACCGACCGGCACCGCGATGGCGCTCAACGCGACTGTTTTCGATTCCATTGAAGACGCAGGCGAGATCGACACCTTTGTTTTTACGCTGACGGAAACCACTCGC
>Ga0210380_10000440_pt1 | contig 18893 bp, 18 predicted proteins | sample PLM4_5_coexredo_FD_155476 | JGI IMG/M metagenome (GOLD analysis project Ga0210380, IMG submission 155476) | Groundwater sediment microbial communities from an aquifer in East River, Colorado, USA - PLM4_5_coex redo | ecosystem: Environmental > Terrestrial > Soil > Riparian zone | place: USA... | reverse complement strand
CTGCGCGTGACGCTGATCAAGGCGGTGGTGCGCGCGACCCAGCGCGCGACGGCGCGCGCCCGCGAGCTGGAAGGAACCGCGCCGCGGTGAGCACCCCCGCCACTCCCGCGATCGAACCGCTCCGCGAGATCCTCGCCACGCTGGAGGGGGCCGGACTTCCGCACGCGATCGGGGCGAGCGGCCTGCTGATGGCGCTCGGGCTGGTCGACCAGGTCAACGACTGGGACGTGACCGTCGAGGCCGACGTGGAGACGCTGGCTGCAACGGTTTCCGGGCGCGCGTTCACCCGTCACGGCAACTCGGGCGGCCATGCCGACCACAAGCTCACGTTCGACGCCGAGAAGATCGAGCTGATCGCCCGTTTCGCGTTCTTCGTCCCGGGTGGCGTAGTGCGGATCCCGACCGTCGTGACCGGCGCGTGGAACGGCCTGCCGATCGGAAGCCCGGCGGCGTGGGCAGCTGCCTACGCGATCATGGCCGAGCAGGAGAACGATGCGCGGCGCGCCGAGCGCGCCGACCTGCTGTTCGAGTGGCTCGAGCATTCGGGCGCGCGGGATCCGGCGCTCGACGTGATCCTGGCCGAGCCGCTGCCGCCCGCGATCGCCGAACGGCTGCAGGCGATCAGCGCCCTTCGCCCGCGATCGCCTTCAGCGCGTCACCACTGAGCCGGTAGCGGTGCCAGTCGCTCGCGATCCGGCTGGCGCCGAGGTGCTGGTAGAAGCCGAGCGCCGACTCGTTCCAGTCGAGCACTTCCCAGTCGACCGCGTACCAGCCACGCGCATCCGCGATCCGCGCCAGTTCCACCATCAGTTTGCGGCCTGCGCCCGAGCCGCGCTCCTCGGGATCCACGAACAGGTCCTCGAGCCACATGCGCCAGCGCGCGCGGAACGATCCGTACACCGGGTAGAACAGCGCGTAGCCGACCAGGTTCCCGTTGCGCTCGGCGACCAGCCCTTCGAGCCGCGGCCCGTCGCCGGTGCTGAACAGCGCCTCCTCGAGCATCGCAGGCGTCCCGGTCACGTAATCCGTCAAGCGTTCGTAGCGCGCCAGCTCGGTGAGCTTCTTGAACACATCGGTGACGTCCTCGCGCAGGATCGCGCGGACCGTCACGACATCGGCATCGATTGGGGTTGCGCCGTTCATTCGCCAATCACTTTCACCAGCACGCGCTTCTTCCTCCTGCCGTCGAACTCGCCGTAGAAGATCCGTTCCCAGGTGCCGAAGTCCAGCTTGCCGGCGGTGATTGCGACCACCACCTCGCGTCCCATGACCTGGCGCTTGAGGTGGGCGTCGGCGTTGTCCTCGCCGGTGTCGTTGTGGCGGTAGTGCGAGGTCGGCGCGTGGGGCGCGAGCTGCTCGAGCCACCGGTCGTAGTCAAAGTGCAGGCCGTCCTCATCGTCGTTGATGAACACGCTGGCGGTGATGTGCATGGCGTTGACCAGGACCAGCCCCTCCTTCACCCCGCTCTCGCGCACGATCCGCTCGACCTCGGGCGTCAGGTTCACGAACCCGCGCCGGGCCTGCACGTTCATCGTCAGATATTCGGTGCGGCTCTTCATCGACTCTCCGGGCTCCCCTTCCGCTTCCACAGCGCGGCGTCGAGCCCGGACCACAGGTGGGGGATCAGCGCGAGCGAGCTGCGCACCATCGGCATTGCTTCTGGGACGTGGCCGCCAACAAGTCCTACCCTGCCGAGCTCGAAGACCCACAGGACTCCGGCCAGCACGAACATCACGATCGCGATCATGAGCCGGCCCTGCATGAGCTGGCCGAGCCCGGGAATGAAGAAGCTCGCCAACGCCGAGATCACGTTGCCTGCCGAACCTTGTCCGGACATCGCGCCTCCCAAGGTGCCGACGATGACGAACCCGAAGAACGGCGGGACCATACAACGAAACTGCGCGACCCTGGTGCGCTGGCCGGCCTGCCGTTTCGTGCGTTCCGCCACTTCAGAAGTCACTTGAAGTGCCCGCTCCCGGAGCCCGGTGAATCCCGCACGGCCTCGCGATCATCCTGATACGGTGCCGTCAGGCTCCCGGCCGGTCACGCCGATAACCGGGCGGAGCGGTCTCGCGTCCCACGTGCAGCGAAAGGAGCAACCCGTTGTCCCGCAATCATGATCCGGATGTGGTGATTGTCTCTGGCGCGCGTACCCCGATGGCCGAGTGGATCGGCGGCAAGCGCGGCGACGGGCAGCCCGGTGGGGCACTGGCGTCGGTCTCGGCGATCGATCTCGGCGCGGCGGCGGCGCGCGCGGCGATCGCGCGCGCCGGAATCGAGCCGGCGCAGATCGAGCACGTGGTGATGGGCAATGCGCTCCAGACCTCGAGCGACGCGATCTACGGCGCGCGGCACGTCGGACTCAAGGCTGGCATTCCGCAGCCGGTGCCGGCGCTGACGGTGAACCGCCTGTGCGGTTCGGGTCTCGAAGCGGTCGCGCAGGCAGCGAAGTTCATTCGCTTCGGCGAAGCATCGTGGGTGCTGGCCGGCGGCATGGAGAACATGAGCCAGGCGCCGCACGTGGCGCGTGGCCTGCGCTCGGGTCTGCGACTCGGCCCCGGCGCCGCCCTCGAGGACACGCTGTTCACCGCGCTGCGCGACAGCCTGTGCGGGATGATGATGGCGGAAACCAGCGACAAGCTGGCGAAGCAGTACGGGATCGCGCGCGAGGACCAGGACCGGTTCGCGCTGCGCTCGCACGAGCGCGCGAACACCGCGACCGGCAACGGCCGGTTCGCCGAGGAGATCGTGCCGGTCGAGGCGACGATCGGGCGCAAGAAGGTGACTGTCGACAAGGACGATCACCTGTTCCCGACCACCAGCTACGAGAAGCTCGCCTCCCTCCCGTCCGCGTTCGGACCCGAGTCGACGGTGACCGCCGGCAACGCGTCGGGCGTCGTCGACGGCGCTGCCGCGATGGTGGTCACGACCGCAGACCGCGCGAAGGCGGCCGGTGCGAAGTCGCTCGGATTCGTGCGCGGCTGGGCGGCAGTCGGCGTCGATCCCTCGATCATGGGCATCGGCCCGGCGCCCGCAATCCGCAAGGTGCTCGAGACCACGGGCGTCGCGCTCGACGCGATCGACCTGTTCGAGATCAACGAGGCGTTCGCCGGCCAGTTCCTGGCGGTCGAGAAGGAACTCGGCCTCGACCGCGAGAAGGTCAACGTGAACGGCGGCGCAATCGGCCTCGGCCACCCGCTCGGTGCGACCGGCGCCCGCCTGATCTACACGCTCCTGATCGAGCTGGAGAAGCGCAGCAAGCGCTGGGGCGTCGCAGCCGCCTGCATCGGCGGCGGCCAGGGCATGGCGGTGCTGCTGGAACGCAGCTAGCCCGGACTGCTGAACGACCACGGCAAACAAAAGGGCCCGCTCACTTGAGCGGGCCCCTCGTCTTGCTCGTTTGGGCGACTAGTTCAGATCGGTGACCGTCGCGGGCGGGATCACATCGACCTGCACGGTGCCGAACTCGATCGCGCCCATGTCGGGCGCCGTGCCGGCGAATCCGTCGTTGATGCCAGGCAGGCGGATCGCGCCATCGATCGCCGGGCTGCCCAGCTGGAGAATCACGTTGTTGCCCGACAGCGAAACGAACTTGGGATCGCCCGAGCGCCCGAGCTGCTCGAACCCGGTCGCCGTGCGCAGCGCCGTGATCGTCGAGTAGTTGATGCCCTTCCAGCGGAACAGCGCGGCATAGTTCGAGTGGATCAGGTCGCCGTCGAACGTGTTGCCGGTCTGGCTCTCCCCTGAGTCGTCCGTCACGCACGCCGAATTGTTCCCGACCATGATGTTGTTCCGGAAGTGCACGTTGGAATACGGGCCGGTCGGCCACACGGGGGCGGTCGGCGCGTTCGTGCTGGCGAACGTGTTGTGATAGACGAACGTCTGGCCGACGCTCGAGATCGAACACTTGTAACCGCGAATCTTGTAGTTGAGGAACGTGTTGTAGAGGACGTAGCACGGTCCCTGGTAGTTGGGCGCGATCGAGATTCCGCTGTAGGTGTTGGCGGCCGAGTTCTTCCAGATCCGGGTGTTGATCCCCGAGATCGTCTCGGGCTCGAACGCGTCGTCACCGGTCGAGGTGATCACGTTCTCGTGCACGTCGCAGTCGGCGCCGTAGGTCTCGTCGGCCGGGTCGCCGGCCACGTCGATCCCGTCGAACGTGCCGTGAATCGTGTTGTAGCGCAGCACCACGCCGCGGTTGCCGCGGTGCGAGATCCCCTGCTGCTCCTCCTCGTGCGCCTTGACCGCATCCCACGGCCAGGTCGACGTCCGGTAGTCGCGGCACAGGTTGCGCTCGACCAGGTCGTCGCTCGCGCCGGTGCGGATGAAGATGTTCTTGCCGGCGACCGTGTAGATGTTGTTGCCCCAGATCCACCGGTTGGAGCCCGCCAGCAGCGAGATCCCGGCGGAGTTGGAACCGTTGCCGAAGTAGCGGACCTCGAGTCCCCGGATCTGCCAGTACGACGCGTCCACCAATACGCCGACGTTGTAACGCGCGACGTGGATCGGCCGGCCGTTCGGCGACGCGCCGCCCTCGAGCCGCACGTAGAGGCGTCCACCCTCGACCACCCATCCCTGCGCCACGCCGTTGGCGCCGGCCTGGAGCGATGCGAGGCTGCCCTGGTGATAGAGCCGCTGGGTGCTGTCGGCGGCGACCAGCTTGGTGGTCCCGGTGTACGTCACGCTGTAGACGCCGCCGCCGTCGCTGCGCCAGTCGGAGCGGTTGAGGAATGCCGGATCCGATCCGTCGAGGATCACGCCCGGCGCGTCGGCAACGATCGCGATCGGCGCGGACGCGGTTCCGCTGCGCGGCGTGTCGAGCGCCTGGTAGTAGAGGCCGGGACGGACCCGCACCTCGTCGCCTGGCTGCGCGAGATTCGCGGCCGCCTGGACGGTCGCCAGCGGTGACGTCGAGCTGCCGCTGTTGCCGTCGTTGCCGGTGGTGGCGACCCACAGGGTCCGGCCGCCGGTGACCGCGACCGGGTTCTTGCGGGTCTGGGTGCTGGCGGTGGCGGTCGCCCCGCCGTCGGGATCGGTGATCGTCGCCCGGACCTCGTAGGCCTGGTCGGGCTGGAGCCACAGGACGCTGGCGGCCCAGCGGGCGTTGGTGATCCGGGTCATCGCGACGCCCTGCTGCCAGGTGCCCCCGGCGGGGCGCCATTCGATGCGGGCGGTCGCGTTTCCGTTGGCGTCGCCGGTGTACGGCAGGCGCACGCCGATCGCATGAAAATTCGGATAGAACTGGAGGGTGCCGGCACCCGAGGCGTTCTGGGCGGCCGCCGGGGCGGCGGACAGCAGCATCAGGCCAGCGATGAGCAGCAGGGGGCGTGTCGACAAACGACGGTCCTCCGCAGAAAACAGAGTGCAATCCGCAATGTCGGCAGTGCGCAAACGGGTACGCACCGAGGGACGGCCGACCTGGGGAGAGGACCGGACCCGGGCAGTGTGCGGGTCGTCCGCCTTTCCAGGCAAGTCAGGTTTGCGACCGACCCGCGTCCGCCGGGGCTTTTGAGTCCGATTTCCGGCGGCGGAACGTGTTGCCCTCTACAAGTTTCATGCCCTGCACAGGAAAGAAACATTGCGACCGCCTACCGAGCTTCGAGGCGTTTGCGATAGCCTTCGGTCAAGCCGGTCGGGTGCAGCCGGAAAGCGGATCGAATCGGACCGTGAGGGACCTGTGGACGAACAGGAACTGATCTACGACTGGAATGTGCAGGACGAACGCTGGGAGCGCCCGCCGTTCCGGGTCCAATTCGATGACGAGACGCTGCGGGACGGCCTCCAGTCCCCGTCGGTCCGCTCCCCCGCGATCGAGGACAAGCTCCGCCTCCTCCATCTCATGGACCGGCTCGGCCTCGACACTGCCGACATCGGTTTGCCGGGCGCGGGCCCGCACGTGGTCGCAGATGTCCGGCGGCTCGCGCAGGAGATCGTCGACGCGAAGCTGAAGATCCGCGCCAACTGCGCTGCGCGCACGCTGCGCAACGACATCACGCCGGTGATCGAGATCTCGCAGGCGGTCGGCATGCCGATCGAGGTCTGCACCTTCATCGGCTCCTCGCCGATCCGCCAGTACGCCGAGAACTGGACGGTCGAGACGATGCTCAAGCACACCGAGGATGCGGTGCGCTACGGCGTGGAGAACGGACTGCCGGTCATGTACGTGACCGAGGACACGGTGCGCGCGCATCCCGACACGCTGCGCCAGCTGTTCAAGGCGGCGATCGGCGCCGGCGCCTCGCGCCTGTGCCTGTGTGACACGGTCGGCCACGCGACTCCGACCGGGGCGGCGAACCTGGTCCGCTTCGCACGCGAGGTGGTGAAGGAAACCGGCGCGCCGGTGGAGCTCGACTGGCACGGCCACTGTGATCGCGGGCTCGCGGTCGCGAACACGATCGCGGCGATCCGCGCCGGCGCCTCGCGCGTGCACGGCTGCGCGATCGGGATCGGCGAGCGGGTCGGCAACACGCCGATGGACCAGATGCTGGTGAACCTGCGGCTGCTCGGCTGGATCGACAACGACCTCAGCGCGCTCACCGAATACTGCGAGCTGACCAGTCGCACGACCGGCGTGCCGATCCCGCCCAACTACCCGGTGGTCGGCCGCGATGCGTTCCGCACCGGCACCGGCGTCCATGCCGCGGCGGTGATCAAGGCGCACAAGCGCGGCGCCGACTGGCTCGCCGACCGCGTCTATTCCGGGGTGCCGGCCGGGCTGGTCGGCCGCAGCCAGGTCATCGAGGTCGGTCCGATGAGCGGCGAGAGCAACGTCGTGTTCTGGCTCGAGACCCACGGCATCGCAGCCACCAAGGAACGCATCCAGGCGGTGTTCCAGCGCGCCAAGAGCGTCGACCGCGTGCTCACCGACGAGGAGATCCGGGACCTGGTGGCCTCGCTCGCGGAGTCCGGATCGGCCGGATGATCGGCATCACGCCCCGGTTCGTGCGGCTCGCGGTGCTCACGGTCGCGGTCCTCTCCAGTGCCGCCGTCGCGCACGCGGTTCCGGTCGCCGGACCGACCGAGCGCGCCCAGGCGGTGGCGGCCGAGGCCCGCACGCTCGAGGAGTCGGGCGCGTGGGCCGCGGCGGCGGCAAAGCTGCGTTCGCTCCGCGTTCTGGTCCCTCCCGATGCCGACCTCGAGTTGTGGCTGGCTGTGTTCGAGGCGCGCTCCGGAGCGCTCGATTCCGCGAACATCCGGCTCGCAGGTCCGCTGCTCACTGCCGCTGCGGGCGACACGCTGCCCGAGATGCGCTGGGCCGAGTACCGCTGGAACAAGACGGCGGCCTGGATGGATGGCCGCTGGACCGGCTGGCACTGGTACCTGTGGCGCGCGCGCGCCGAGGTCGCGGCCGCCGAGGGACGATGGCCCGACGCACTCGCGGCGATCCGTCGCACGATCGTCGCGCGTCCGACCGACGGCAAGGAATGGTATGCACGCGCGCTGTGCGAAGCGCAGCTCGGCCAGGATGCGAACGCGCGGGTCAGCCTCGGGCGTGCATCCACGTTCGACCCGACGCTGCCGGAGGTCCCCTACCTCGCGGGTCTGCTCTTCTGGCGCGAGGGCAAGCGCCCCGAAGCGCAGGCAATGTTCCGCGCCGCGATCGAGATGGCGAGCGGCTCTCGCGAACCGGCAGCCGCATTGCTGCGGGTGCGGATGTCGGGCAGCGCTCCCGATCCACTGCCGAACCAGTTCCTGAGCGGAGCCCGGCGCGCCGGGCTCCTGACCGCGGCCGACGGCCCCAAGCGCGAAGCATTCATGAAGACCGAGGTGCCGGCCACGCTGATCTCGCGCGAGGACGCGCCGGCCGCCGCCGCCGGCGGCCGCAAGATCCCGGTCCAGCTGCTGGTCGACCGCGAGGGGCGTGTGATCCTGTGTGAGATTCCGTTCCTGAAAGGCGAGAATGCGGCAGTGGGTCCGACCCTCGCCACGCTTCCCCGCTGGCGCTACGCGCCGGCGATCGTCAACAGCGTCACCAGTCCCGCGTGGGTCGCGACCGAGCTGGAAATCCCGCGCTGACCGTCCTGCGGCATGATGCCGCGACAACGACAGGAGTCCCGATGTCCAGGAGCTACTCGGTTGCCGTGATCCCCGGCGACGGAATCGGTCCCGAGGTGGTGCGCGAAGGCCTGCGCGTGATCGAGCGGGTCGCCGCAATCGAAGGCTTCTCGCTGAAGTTCACGCGCTTTCCGTTCGGCGCCGAGCACTACCTGAAGACCAAGGAGATCTTCCCGGAATCGGCGTTCTCCGAGGTCAAAGGACACGACGCGATCCTGCTGGGCGCGATCGGCGATCCGCGCATCGAGGTCGGGCTGCTCGAGTTCGGGATCATCGCGAAGATGCGGTTCGAACTCGACCTGTACGTGAACCTGCGTCCGGTGCGGCTCTACGCCGAGCACCTGTGCCCGCTCAAGGACAAGAAGCCCGAGCACGTCGATTTCGTCGTGGTGCGCGAGAACACGGAAGACGCGTACGCCGGCATGCGCGGCTTCTTCAAGAAGGGCACGCCCGACGAGGTCGCGACCCAAGAGATCATTTTTACCCGCAAAGGCACCGAGCGCGTGATCCGCTATGCGTTCGAGCTGGCGCGCAAGCGCGGCAAGGCGAAGAAGCTGACGCTGGTCGACAAGGCGAACGCAGTGCGCGCGATGGACCTGTGGACCCGCACGTTCGCCGAGGTCGGCGCCGAGTTCCCCGACATCACCCGCGAGCACAACTACATCGACGCGGCGTGCATGTACGTGGTCAAGAACCCGGAGTGGTTCGACACGGTGGTGACCAGCAACATGTTCGGCGACATCTTCACCGACCTGTCGGCGATGATTCAGGGCGGGCTCGGCGTGGCGGCGAGCGGCAACCTGCACCCGGGCAAGGTCAGCCTGTTCGAGCCGATCCACGGCTCGGCGCCCAAGTACGCGGGCCAGAACGTGGCGAACCCGATCGCGACCATCCTCGCCGGCGGGATGATGCTCGACTACCTCGGCGAGACCCGCGCCGCGCAGCGACTGGAAGGCGCGGTCGAGGGCCTGCTGGCGTCGAAGCGGATTCCCTCGGTCGGAACCGATTCGGGATTCAGCACGACCCAGATCGCGGACCTGGTGCTCGAAGCGCTCGAGGCAGCGCCAGCGCGGGCCTGAGTCGCGCAAGAACTTGAAGGGGCCCCGGGGCCCCTTCTGTCTGGCGTTTTTGTTATGGCAGGTGGTGGCCGCATCAAATAGTCATCGATTGGGGAGACGAGGGGCCTCAACCAGCTGAATCTCGTGGCCCACTCGTTTGAAGGCATACCGTTTCCCTGACGCAACCGTCGCAGTAACGGTAAGAGTCTCTCCGGGTGACTCGATTTTCCTGCCCCACAGGACCCGGAATTCATGTCGGCCCGGGCTCACGCGGGCCACTGGAACAACCGTCAGATACTTGCTCCCGGCGCGTACTGGTGAGCGGCCATCCACTGCCAGCAGACTGACTTCATTCCCCTTCACGGAGACATCGTCGATCTCAGCTATCGGTGAACCACACGAAGAAACACCGGACGCTGCGACGAGCAGAGCAATCGCGCCCATCCGATTTTGATTTGCTCTCAAGGACGACATGGGAGCGGCTAGAACTCCTCGTCGCGCGCATTCCCCTCGGGGGCCATCCACTTCTCCACCCAGCGGAACACCTCGAGGATGATCAGCGCGAGAATGGTGCCGATCACCGCGAGCGGGTAGGCCTTCACGGCAACCGCCACACCGATCGCCGACGACATCCAGATGCTCGCCGCGGTCGTCAGCCCGTGGGTCATCCCGTCCCGGCGGATGATCGCGCCGGCGCCGAGGAAGCCGACTCCGGTGATCACGCCGTGGATGATGCGGGTCGGATCGAAGTTCATGCTCGGCGACAGCTGTGCGGCGTGGCGTCCGAGCAGCACGAACAGCGTCGAGCCGATGCACACCAGCGTGTGCGTGCGGAGACCCGCCGGCTTGCGGCCCATCTGCCGCTCCCACCCGACCATGATGCCGAGCAGGGTCGACAGCAGCATGGGAATCAGATCGTCCATGATCACCCCCTGGGAAGGTCGAGCCACTCTCCGCGGGAAGAGTTGCCGGAATTCATCGTGTGCGTCAACGGCGCTCGAACGAGGCCGGGCGCTTTTCGAGGAACGCGGCGAATCCTTCGCGCGTGTCCTTGCTCGAGGCCAGCATGCCAAACGCGCTGCTCTCGAACCGCTGGGCATCCTCGAGCGTCAGGTCGTGACCGCGCGTGACCGCATCGATCGCGGCGGTCAGCGCGAGCGGACCGTTCTTGAGGATGTCCTTCGCGAGCTTCTCGGCTTCCTCGAGCAGGCTCGCGCGCGGAACCACGCGATTCACCAGCCCGATCGCCGCCGCCTCCTCGGCCTTCACGTTGCGCCCGGTCAGGATCATCTCGAGCGCGCGGCCGGTGCCGAGCAGCCGCGGCAGGCGCTGAGTGCCGCCGTAGCCGGGAATGATGCCGAGCTTCACCTCGGGCAGGCCGAGCATCGCGTTGTCGGAGGCGATCCGCACGTGGCACGCGAGCGCCAGTTCGCATCCGCCGCCAAGCGCATAGCCGTTGACCGCCGCGATCACCGGCTTGGGTCCGCGCTCGAGCAGCCCGAGCACGTGCTGGCCGTAGCGCGACAGTTCCTCCATGCCGCGCGGATCGAGCGAGGCGAGCTCGCCGATGTCGGCGCCGGCGACGAAGCTCTTCTCGCCGCCGCCGGTCACGATCAGCACGCCGAGCGCCGGATCGCCGTGGAAGCGGACGATCGCCTCCTCGAGCTGGCGCAGGGTCTCGCGGGTGAGGGCGTTGAGCACCTCGGGGCGGTCGATCGTCAGGACGGCGACCGGTCCCCGGGCTTCGAACCGGATGTGCGGCAATGTCTGGGTGTCGGCCATGATCCGCGCAGTATAGGCAGTTGTGAGTCGCGCGCGCTAGAATCCCGCTCCCATTCGCCGCGTCCTTCCTCCAGGAGCATGCATGAGCGCGAGCACGCCCCCCGGCGGGCAGCAAGCCGATCCGCAGCTCCTCACCCGCGCACTGCAGCTGCTCGCGGAAGTCGGCGCGGTGGTCGCGTCCACCACCGAGCTGCGACCGGTGCTCGAAGTGCTCGTGAACCGGGCGACCCGGTTGCTCGGCGCCGACGAGGGCTCGATCAAAGTGCTGGGCGCCGACCCGGGCGGTCCCGCGCACACGTTCTTCCGTGCGATGGAGGATCCGCGGCTCGCCGTCGGCTCGTGGCCGCCCGCGATCTCGATGAGCGTCATGGGCTACCTGATGGCGCGCAAGCGTCACCTCGCGACCCCCGACCTGCTCAACGATCCGGAGTTCAGCGGACTGCGCGGGCTCGAGACGCACGTGCGCGCGGTGCTCGCGGTGCCGCTGGTGGTCGACAACCGCATCACCGGGTTCCTGGCCGTGACGCGCCGCGAGCCGGGCCGCCACTGGAGCGATGACGAGGTCCAGCTCCTCGGGATCGTGGCCGGCAACTCGGCGGTCATGATCGAGCAGGCGCGCCTGCGCGCCGAGGCCGAGGAGAAGAAGCGGCTCCAGCAGGAGAACGACCGCATGGAGCGCGATCTCAACCTCGCGCGCACGATCCAGATGGGCCTGCTGCCCGCCGGCCCGGTGGTCCACGGTCCGTGGGACGTGCACGGCCGGCTGGTCGCCGCCCGCCAGGTGGGCGGCGACGCGTTCGACATCTTCAGCATCGATGAGCAGCGGCTGGCGATCACGATCGCCGACGTCTCGGGCAAGGGCGTTCCCGCCGCGCTCCTCATGTCGCACCTGCAGGCGACGCTGCGCGCCTACTGCGACGGCTCGCGTCCGATTCCCGAGATGATCGCGCACGTGAACCGCCGCACCGTGGCCGCCGCCACCGCCGGCAAGTTCGTCACGATGTTCTACGCCGAGCTCGACAGCGCCGCGGGACGGCTCCGCTATTCGAACGCGGGGCACAACTTCCCGCTGCTGCGGCGCGCCGATGGCACGGTCGAGGAGCTGGACGCGGGCGGTGTGATCCTCGGCCTGTTCCCAGACGCGACCTATCAGATGGGCGACGTCGCGTTCGGTCCGAACGACTCGCTCCTCCTCTACAGCGACGGCATCTCGGAAGCGAACGACACCCGCGGCGACCAGTTCGACGAGGATCGGCTGGCCGCGCTGTGGCGGGAACTCGGCGGCCTGTCGGCGGCCGACGCGATCGCGCGCATCTACCAGGAGGTCGAGTCGTTCCGCGGCAGCGCGGCGCAGAGCGACGACATGACCGCGGTGGTGATCGCGCCGCGTCCCAAGGCCTGAGCGCCGCCGCCTCCATGCGCCGCGTCCTGATCGGGATCCTGATCCTCGCGGTCGTCGTATGCGCGATCCAGATCCTCGTGATCTCGGTGTCGGCGGGTCTGCCCCCGGTCGATGCGCTCGCCCGCAAAGTCCCCGCGCGCACCTCGCTCATGCGCGCGCGCGCCGAGGAGGCCGCGAAGAAGGGCAAGCCGTACCGGGTCGATCAGCGCTGGGTTTCGTATTCGCGCATCTCCCCGTTGCTGCGGCGTGCGGTCCTGATCGCCGAGGACGACGCGTTCTTCGCCCACGGCGGGCTCGACTGGAACGAGATTCGCGCGTCGGCCCGCGCGAACGTCGGCAAGGGCCGGGTGGTGCGCGGCGGCAGCACGATCACGCAGCAGCTGGCGAAGAACCTCTATCTCAGCAACCAGCGCACGATCACGCGCAAGCTCGAGGAGGTCCTGCTGGCGGTGCGGCTCGAGCGCACGCTCACCAAGCAGCGGATCTTCGAGCTGTACCTGAACCTGATCGAGTGGGGCGACGGGATCTACGGCGCCGAGGCGGCGGCGCGCCGCCACTTCGGGAAGTCGGCGGCCGAGCTGACGCCGCGCGAAGCGGCGCTGCTGGCGTCGGTGATCATCAACCCGCGCAAGTATTCGCCGGTCACCCCGGCGCGCCGGATCGAGAAGCGCGCCGCGATGATCCTCGGGCGCATGGCGCGGCGCGGATTCATCACGCAGTCGCAGTATGCCGAGGCGATGGGGCTGCCGCCCCCGCCGGACTCGCTGGCGATCGATTCGACTGCGGCGTCCGACAGCACCGCCGGTGCGCCGCCGGAGCCGACACCGGTTGAGCCGGAGGCGACGCCCGAACCGGTCGAGCTGGAGCCCGCTCCGGCCCCGGTCGACACGATCCCGGGACTGCCGCTCAGCCGCCCAGCGCTTCCTTGACCAGCTTCGCGACCGCGCCGCCCTCGGCGCGGCCCTTCACCTGCGCCATCACCGCACCGACCACCTTCCCCATTTCCTTCGGACCGGTGGCGCCGGTCGAGGCGACCGCGGCGCGCACGATCTCGCGCAGTGCGGCCTCGTCGACCTCCTCGGGCAGGTAGCGGCGGGTGACCGCGATCTCGGCTTCCTCCTTCGCGACCAGGTCGGCGCGGCCGAGCTTCTGCATCTCGTCGATCGTCTCCCGGCGCTTCTTCGCGTAGCGCTGGAGGACCGCGACTTCCTCGTCGGACGAGAGCGTCGCGTCCTTGGCCTTCCTGGTCTTCTCCTCCATCAGCGCGGTCTTGAGCATGCGCAGCGTGCTCAGCGTATCGGTGTCACGTGCCTTCATCGCGGCGACGAGATCGGTCTGGATGCGTTCGAGAATCGGCGTTTCGCTCATTCGGACTCCGGGGTGTCGGCGCCGACCTGGAGGCCGGCGTCGGCGGGGGCGGCCGCGAATGCGGCGGTCGCCCGTTCGAGAAGGTGAAGGGCGGGCGCGAATCGCTCCGGCTCCGCTCCCAGCGTGATCCGGACGCCGGCCGAATCACCGAAATAGCGTCCGGGAACGACTCGCAGGCGAAAGCGTTCGAGCGCGAACTCGGAGAACGCGTCGCCGCGGCCGGGTTCGGGAAACTGGACCCACGTGCAGGTCGAGCGGCTCGGCGCGGGTGCGTGCAGGATTTGCTGGCGGCCGAGGAACGCGAGCCACGCCGCACGGTTGGCCGCGAGGATCCGGTGCGTGCGGGCCCGCAGGCCGTCGAGATGCGGCGCCAGCGCGAGCGCGAGCGCGACGCTCAGCGCCGAGGGTTCTGCCGACAGGTTGTCGTGGACATCTCCGCAGCGGTCGAGCGTCGCCGGGTCGGCGGCGATCCAGCCGACCCGCAGGCCGCCGAGTCCGTAGCTCTTGGTCAGCGAACTGGTCGTGATCCAGCGCGGACCGCGGCTCGCGATCGTGCCGAGCGGCTGCGCCGGATCGGTGTCGCGGAACGTCTCGTCGACGAGGATGCGGAAGTCGCGGGCGGCGGCGAGCCGCTCGAGTCCCGAGAGATCGGCGTCCTCGAGCGCGGCGCCCGACGGATTGTGCATGTGCGAGACCACCACCAGGCGCGTCGCGGGTGTCAGCGCACGCTCGACCTCTGCGGCAATCGCGCCGGCCGGCGCGCCGAGGGGACGGCGGAAGCTGCGTACGTGCGCGCCGATCAGTCCGGCCCCGAGCCGGTGCGGCTCGTAGCCGGGCGACTCGATCAGCACGTCGTCGCCATGACGCAGCAGCGCCGCGAGCACCACCGCGTTGGCCTCGCTCGCGCCGGCGGTCACGCGCACGCATCCCGCCGGGGCCTTCCACCGCTCGCCGAGCACCCGGCCGAGCTGCCGGGCGCCGGGGCCCGAGCCATCCGGGTCGTAGGGCGCCGAATCGGGCAGGCCGAGTGCGGCGAGGTCGGGCGTCGCGATCGCGCTGTCACCGAGACTTGCGCCGCCGGGCGGAACTTCTTGCCGCGCCCACAGGATATGAGTGCCGGGAAGCATGAGCGCAGCATAGCAAGTCGTGCTCGCCCGGGCAGAAGCGGGCGGTTCGTCGTGGCTGCACAGCCTTCATCACGGTAAGGTGCGGACCGAGGAGGAAGCTCCCATGAAGCGCAGCATCGCCGCCGTGGGACGTGCCGCTTCGCGCGCCGCGTTCATCGTTCTGATTTCGCTCGCTGTTCTGATCGCCGCCGGCTGCTCGCGCGACACCTCGCTCCCGACCGACCCGTCCGGACACTCGGTCGCGCGCACCGGAGCCGTCGACCTCTCCGCCGCGATCGCGGCGCAGGAGGCATGGTCGGATCTGCTGCTCGCGCATCCGGACGTGGCTGGCACCGGGGTCGGTGTGTCGGGTGGCCAGGCGGTCCTCCAGGTGTTCCTGTCGGGCGGGCGCAAGAATGGAATGCCAGGAACTCTGTCGGGTGTGAAGGTGGAGTACACGCAGACCGGCGAGTTCCAGCCGTTCGCGCTCACCGATCGCACGCGTCCGATGCCGATCGGCGTGTCGCTCGGCAACGCGAACGAGTGCCTGCCGGGCACCGTGGGCGCGATCGTCACACGCGGCGGCGTCCGCTACCTGCTGGGTCCCAATCACCTGCTCGCGCGCCGCAACGCGGGCACGATCGGCGAGGACATCGTCCAGCCGAGCCGGGTCGACGCGAGCGCCGCATGCGATCCGAGCACCGCATTGGACCGGGTCGGACGATTGTCCGACTTCGAGCCGCTCCAGTTCGACGGCTCCGACAATCCGATCGACGCCGCGCTCGCCGAGCTGACGATCACCGACCTGTCGTGCGCGACGCCGCCGGAGTTCTACGGCGCTCCCTCGTCGAGCATCGCGGGACCGGCGCCGGGACTGGCGATCCAGAAGCTCGGGCGCACCACCGGCCTGACCAGCGGCGCGGTCAAGTCGGTGAACGTGAAGCTCAACATCCGTTATCCCGAGGGCAAGGTCCGCATGGTCGGGCAGATGCTGACCAGCAAGGGCTTCGGCGACTTCGGCGACTCGGGCTCGCTGGTGGTGACCGACGACGGCACGCTGCGCCCGGTCGGCATGTTGATCGGTGGCGGCAACAACGGGACCGGGGTCGTGACCCCGATCGGCCCGCTCCTCACCCGCTTCGGCGTGACGCTGTGCGGTCCGTGAGCGTCACTTCACCCAGAACAGTTCGTAGCCGAGGGTGACGATCACGTTGTCGTCGGTCGTGAAGTCGTAGCGGCTGTTCCGCTCGATCCCGGCGCGCGCCCGGCGGTACTTGAGATCGAGCGCCCACCCGAGCGAGCGATGGGTGGCCGGCGCGAGCGTCGCCTGCACCCAGTTGTCCGACTCGGTCGCGAGCCGCACGCGCAACGGGAACGACCAGAAGTCGCCGCCGCGCGGGTCCCGGATCACGGTCGCCGAGGCGTAGTTGTAGGAGCCCCAGTAATAGTCGGCGCCGACCAGCGTCACCACCTCGGTCGAATCCGACCACACGATCGGACTGATCTCGGCGCGCGCCACCCAGTGGTCCCCGACCACCTGGTCGGTTCCGATCATGTAGCGGTTGCGCCGGTACTCGTGCCGCCACTGCGCGGTGTAGACGGAGCGGCGGAAGTCCCGCAAGTGGATGCCGATCTCGGGCCGCGCGTGATCGTGACTCTCGGGCGCGACGTAATCCCAGTACTCGTACTGGACGTGGAACCGGTTCTGCGCCCAGTAGACGATGTAGTCGCGCAGATCGCTGCCGGTCTCGGCTTCCCAGTAGCGGAACATGCCGCCGACCCGGCGCGCGGTCTCGGCGGACGCGGGCGTCGCCGCGGTCGCGAGCGCGAGCACGAGCGCGAGCGAGGTCGCGGCCGAGGTCGCGAAGCGATTAAGAGGTTGGAACGGGAGTTTCATCGATGCGATCCGCAGGCCCGCGACGGGGCCGCATGCTTCCGGTCACGAATCGGAGCCAGAGCCAGGTGAGCGACGACAACGTGCGCAGGACCGTGTTGATCGCCCCGTACACCGGGAACAGGAGCAGCACCGCGATCGGGGCCCGCTTCCGACTGCCGGGCTGCCGGATCACCCACCACGGATAGAGCTCGAACGACAGGTAGGTGAGGTAGACCATGAACGACCAGATCCGGATCCCCGGCGTGATCCCGATCGCGACCATCGATGCGACCTTCAGCGGATCGCTGATGATCGTGTAGAGGCTGTATAGCATCTCGTAGCGCAGACGCCACGATCCACCCGGCTTCACCAGCAGCCGGCACAGGTTCGCGAACTGGTGGTAGAGGCCCGGGTACCAGCCGAGCAGGCGCTGGCGGCACCACTCGCCGATCCGGGCCGGCGCCACCGTCCACACCGGCTGGTTGGCGAACACGATCCGCTTGTCGGCGAGCAGGTGGATGAGCGTGCGCTGCAGGTCCTCGCCCTGGAACACGCCGCTGTGGCGGTGATGGAGGTCGTGGAGATCGGCGGTGCGGAACAGGCCGACCGCGCCCGACACGCAGCTCACCGAGTGAGTGCCGTCGTGGAAGCGCTTGCCGATCTCCATGCTCTTGCCGTACTCGAAGCGCTGGAGGTGGCAGAGGAACCGGTTTCCGCGCGCCCCTTCGCGATCACGCCGGTCGGGCAGCACGTGGAACGCGACCGCGTCATAGCCGTCGTGCGACAGCAGCGAGGTCGGGATCCGGGCGCCGCCGATCCGGGTGTCGTCGTCGAGCAGCAGTGTCAGCGGCGTCTGCACGCGATACACCGCATAGTTGATCGCGCCCGCCTTGCCCTTGCTGCGCGCGAACGAGTGGACCTCGGCGCCCAGCGACTCGGCGATGCACGCGGTTCCGTCCGTGCTGCCGTCGTCGATCACCAGAATCCGGCTGCCCGGCAGTGCGCGGCGCACTTCGCTGATCGTCGTCGCCAGGACCGCCGCGCCGTTGCGGCACGGGATCACGGTGGTCACGAGCGATGGATCGGTCGTGAAGCGGCGCTCTTCGTTGCGGCCCATCAGCTCCAGGATGATCTTCACGAAATCGGCCAGCGCGCAGAACATGATTGCGAACACCAGGCCATGCCCCCAGCCGCCGGCGGGGAACCAGCCGTCACCGGTTGCGGACAGCCACAGCGTCCAGGGGAAGGGAGGAGTCACGCGCGGCGGCCCGGTTCCGTCATCCCATCTCCGATCGACGAGGTGCGCACGCGGTGTGCTTGACCGACTCCGAGGCCGCCCCTAGGCTCGCCGCCCAACGTTTCCCAACGAGGAGGTCCGCGTGAACCGGGAGCAGCGCCTTCGCGAATTGCGCACGCGCCGCGAGCAATCGCTGGCGGGCGGCGGTCCCGAACGGGTGGCGAAGATCCACGCCCGCGGCGGTCTCACTGCCCGCGAACGCCTGACGCTGCTGCTCGATCCCGGTTCGTTCGTCGAGGTCGGCGCATTCGTGACGCACCGCTCGGAGGCGCCCGGCATGGCCGAGCGCCGGATCACCGGCGATGGCGTGGTGGCCGGCTGGGGCACGGTGGATGGACGCCTGGTGTACGTGTTCGCCCAGGATTTCACGGTGTTCGGCGGCACGATGAGCGAGGCGAACGGGCGCAAGATCTGCCAGATCATGGATCTGGCGATGGACAACGGCGCGCCGGTCATCGGTCTCAACGACTCGGGCGGCGCCCGCATCCAGGAAGGCGTGGCCTCGCTCGGCGCCTACGCGGAAGTGTTCCTGCGCAACACGCTCGCGTCGGGCGTGGTCCCCCAGATCTCGGCGGTCATGGGACCGTGCGCCGGCGGCGCCGTCTACTCCCCCGCGATCACCGACTTCACGATCATGGTCGAGGGCACCAGCCACATGTTCGTGACCGGCCCGGACGTGATCAAGGCGGTGACCTCGGAGGAAGTGTCGTTCGAGGACCTGGGCGGCGCGATGACCCACAACACCAAGAGCGGGGTCGCGCACTTCGCGGTCCGCGACGACGCCGACTGCATCCGCCACGTGAAGCGGCTGCTGTCGTTCCTGCCCGCCAACAACACCGAGGACCCGCCGCGCCGCGCGTGCAGCGATCCGATCGACCGGCGCGACCCGCGGCTCACCGAGCTGGTCCCCGATTCGTCGGACAAGCCGTACGACATGAAGGAAGTCGTG
>Ga0210380_10000439_pt1 | contig 18896 bp, 15 predicted proteins | sample PLM4_5_coexredo_FD_155476 | JGI IMG/M metagenome (GOLD analysis project Ga0210380, IMG submission 155476) | Groundwater sediment microbial communities from an aquifer in East River, Colorado, USA - PLM4_5_coex redo | ecosystem: Environmental > Terrestrial > Soil > Riparian zone | place: USA... | reverse complement strand
CGCATTCAGAGCGATCAGTTTTCGAAGACTGGTAAAAAGAATTCGAGGCGGATTGGCTCCGTCTCCCGGCCAGTAAGCCACTCCTCGAAAGGATGCCAGGCCTTCCGACAACTCGTAGCGCCATATCTCCTTGCCAGTTTCCGGTTCGAGCGCGACCACACGGTTGCCGGACGGCATGTACATGACGCCATTCACCACGATGGGAGTGACTTCCTGAAAAACTTCAGCGGCACTTGCAGGCTGGCTGACGGCCGGCGCAACAACGCCCGGCTCGGGCCGCAGCCGGTACGACCACACCTGTTTAAGCGTCGCGACATTGCTCGTGTTAATTTGCGTTAACGGCGAATAGCGAGTGCCGGCGAGATCCCGGTTGTAGGTCGGCCAGTCGGCATCTGCGTTACGTGGCGCATTTTGCAGGGCAAGCCCGGCGGCGCCAGCCGCCACAGCGATAAGTGCTGCAACGCTGAGAAGCGCCACATGTCGAAAACGCATAAATTTTCTCCCTACTGTCCCGTTCCTTCGCTGGATCCCGTCAACAGCCGTTTCCCCGTGCTCGCCAACGCAACGTTTCGCGCATTGACCAGCTTGCTGCCGTCCTTCGCGAGACTGCCCTGCACCGTGACGACATCGTCGATTTTCATGGAGTTTCGCGTCCAGCCCAGGCGCATTAAACTGTTCGGGCTTCCCAGTTCGATAGACCAGTTTGCGATCTGGCCGGTTTTTTCATCCTTCACGTCGATGTAGAAAAATGCGTGCGGGTTAGTCCATTCCACCTTGGTTACCTTGCCGGTCAGGTTAGCGGGTTTCGTCGAATCGTATTCCGCGGCAAAGGAATGATGAGCGGCAGCCGGCGTGGCCACTGCCAGAGCAAACGCCGCGATCCAGGCAAAAGTTTTTAGATATCTCATTGTCATATCTCCACTAGCGTCGAACTTCTCCTCGGCACAGTATGATCTTTCGCCTTCGATGTCAAACCGCCAGTGGTTGCGCCGCGTTGAGTCAGAAATCTGAAACGAGGGAATCCAGGAAATCGGGGAACGAGGGGTCAGACCGCTCGTTCGACCCCTCGTTCCTCTATTTCGATACCGGCCGTCTTTGATTATTTCCTGTGTCCCGGTTTAGAATCCGCGTGGAAAGCTCAGGAGGAACAATGAAGTACACGCCGACTGTCGTATGTATGTTGACCGCATGTCTGGCAATTGGATGGGCAATGACTCCAACAGCAGAAGTGCAATGGGATCCATATCCCTGGAAGAACATGCCGCGAACGGCAGATGGCAAGGTGGATCTCACTGCGCCTCCGCGCAGAAGCGCCGACGGAAAGCCCGACCTTTCCGGATTCTGGATGCCAGGGGACAATGTCCGGCATCTTCTGAATCTGGCCACCGACCTCAAACCGGAAGACGTGCCGCTTCAACCAGCGGCAAAGACGCTCTATCAGGAACGCATTGACACCAACGGCAAGGACCACCCTGGCGTGCGATGCCTGCCTTCCGGCATTCCTGAAAAACTAAGTATTCCGGACGGGCTCAAACTCGTCCAGACGCCAGATCTGCTTATATTTTTGTTCGAGTCCCGTACCATCTACCGCCAGGTTTTCCTCGACGGTCGGCCGCTGCCTAAGGATCCACAACCGTCCTGGCAGGGTTATTCCATTGGCCATTGGGAAGGAGACACCATGGTGATAGAAACCATCGGGCAGAATGGAAAAACATGGCTCGACATGCGGGGACTACCCGGCACGGAATCGCTGAAAGTCATCGAACGTTACAGCCGCCCCACCATCGGTCGCATCAATATTGACATCACCATCGACGACCCTAAGGCGTACACCAAGCCGTGGACTGTAAAGCTGACGTGGAATCTGATCCCCGATACGGATCTTATCGAAAGCATCTGCGAGGAAAGCAGTAAAGACCTCCCTCACATGGTCGGGAAGTAACGCGGTGGGTGAGGGAAACCTAACTTCGAAAGTGAATTCCCTAATCCGGCCCGACCGCGCTGATGAGAAGGATTCGACGAAATCTTCTTTCCAATGGCGATGACCTCTCCTGTCAGGCCTCGTTGTGTTATTTTGCTCGCAGTCAACCGGGAGGAAACCTTATGACTCGCGTTCAAAAAATTGCTGCGTCCGCTGTTCTAATCGGCGCGCTGGGCTTCAGCTTTGTGATCGCTGCGCAGCAAGCGCGCGTTACGAACACGGCAGCGAGCGCTGCTGCAGCAGCCGCTGCGAACGTTGCCGCAAACGTCACCAACGACCTCCTGCGACGCACAGGCACCACGACCGACGCGATGCCGGGATCCTGGCTGAGCTATGGCCGCACTCAGAGCGAAACGCGCTACAGCCCGCTGAAGCAGATTGATACCACGAATGCAAAGCGGCTGGGACTGGCCTGGGCCTATGTGATGGGCGCCGGTGGAGGCAATCAGGAAGGCACTCCCCTGATGTGGAACAACACGCTTTACGGCATCACATCGTGGAGCGTCATATTCGCGCTGGATGCGCGCACGGGAAAGCCACTGTGGCGCTGGGATCCCGAAGTCAACCAGCAGGCCGCGAGGCCCGCAGTCTGTTGTGGCGTTGTTAATCGCGGCATCGCGATTTACAACGGCATGATCATCGCTCCCTCGATCGACGGACGATTGTTCGCCCTGAATGCACTAACGGGCAAACCGATCTGGGAAACGCGCATTGTGTACACACAGGATCAGTACACCTTGACCATGGCGCCGCGCATTGCGAACGGCAAGGTGGTCATCGGTGTGTCCGGAAGTGACAAGCCGACACGCGGACAGTTCGTCGCCGTCGATGCGCAAACGGGCCAGTTGTTGTGGCGTTTCCTGACGGTGCCGGGAGATCCATCAAAACCGTATGAGAGCGAAGCGTTGCGCCGTGCAGCCAGTACATGGGGCGGCGATTTCTACAAGAACGGTGGAGGCGGCGCCGTGTGGGACGGATTTGCATATGATCCCGATTCGAATCTCGTGTATGTCGGCACAGGCAACGCCGAGCCATGGGTGCAGAAGTTCCGCGGTGCCCAGGGTCTCGACAATCTCTATACGTGCACGATTCTTGCGGTCGACCTGACCACAGGCCAGCTCAAATGGCACTATCAAACGGTTCCCAACGATAACTGGGACTTCGACAGCGTGCAGCAACTGATGCTGCTCGACCTCGCCATCAATGGACGAGTTCGCAAGGTGGTCACACAGGCGGCAAAGAACGGTTTCTTTTATGTGCTCGACCGGGTGACCGGCGAATTGATCTCAGCCGAGCCGTTTGTGAGAGTGAGCTGGGCGTTCGGTATAGGCGCGAACGGACGTCCGCTTGTGAATGCTGAAGCGTATTACGATCAGGACCCCATATCGATCTTTCCCACTGGCGGCGGTGCCCACAACTGGTCACCGATGTCCTGGAATCCCAACACAAAGCTGGTTTACATTCCGTCGTCGTATTCGAGCTTCCCCTATCAGGCCGCGGCAACATTCCGACCCGGCTCCACTGGTTATGTTCGTCCCCCAGGCCAAACGAAAGTCATCGAGGCAACTATCGGTCCCCAGCCGCCGGCCGGCGCTCGCGGCGGGTTGCAGGCCTGGGACCCGGCGACACAGAAACTAAAATGGAACATTGAAGGAGGCGGCGGAATAGGCGGCGGCACGACAACGACTGCAGGAAACCTTGTCTTCCAGGTTATCAACGATGGCCGTTTCCGCGCGATCAGCGCCGACAAAGGCGAGGTCCTGTACGAGGTGAAGATCCCTCGCACAGGCATGGCTCCTCCGATTACTTACGAAGTGGATGGCAAACAGTACGTGGCATTCGGTGGAGGCTTGGGCCGCGCCGCAACAGTTGTCGGACCAAACAACGCAACTGTGGATAACGCTCCAATGATGTTCGTGTTCACACTGGACGGAGTCGCGGAGTTGCCGCCGGCTCCGCCTCCAGCTCTGCCAGCTGCGGGTGCCCGAGGAGCTCCGGCAGCGCCTCCGGCGGGTCCCGCGCCGGAACAGCAAAACTAAACCGTTCCTGAACGGCGCCGCTTAAACTTCCGATAGGTTCCGCCAATGAACCCCACGGCAAAGGGACAATTGCGTTGGCGGTGTCCGTCCATGCGAAACCTGGGCGGACACGAGCATGGAAACGGGAATGCCCGACGAACACCGCGTCACGGAGAGATGCCTGATGCGCCGTCAGGCCTCTTGTGCTTCTGCCTTCAGTCTTTTCCGTTCCTCGGCATCCTGAAACCGGAATTTGACCAGACCCGCAAGCAGTTCCTTCTGGGCAATGCGTGTGGACTTATGGCGATTGTCCTTAATCATGGGCGCGCTGCCGCCCTGAATCTGGCGCGCGCGAAGAGCAGAGAGAATAACAAAACGATATTTGCTGTCGATGTTGTCGGGAATAAGAATCAAGCTGAACCTCCGAAAGACGAAATGATCTCCTCGATCCGGGCCTGCTGCCGCGACGGAACCGCATGCCCCGAACGAACGATGGATTCGAGAAGTTGAATGGAATTTTCAAGGACTTCATTGACCACGATGTAGTCGTAATCCCGGTAATAAGGAATCTCACCCTTCGCGATCTCAAGCCGGCGATGAATCGCTTCATCCGACTCGAGCCGGCGCGAACGCAACCGTCTTTCCAGTTCGGAAAACGACGGCGGCAATATGAACACGGCAATAGCATCTGGAATCCTGGACTTCACCTGTCTCGCTCCCTGAACGTCGATATCCAGAATCACATCGCAGCCTTCAGACAGATGCTGCTCGACAAAATGATGAGACGTTCCGTAAAGCTGGCCATAGTACTCGGCCCATTCCAGGAACGCGCCCCGATCCACCATGCTGAGAAACTCGGGCCGGTCTACAAAGAAATAATCGACACCGTTGGTTTCTCCGGCGCGCGGATGGCGCGTCGTATGTGAAATCGAAAATCTTAAATCGCTGAATGCCGGCAGTAGACGCTGCAGCAGCGTGGTTTTCCCCGATCCCGAGGGGGCTGAGACGATGAAAAGATTGGCGCGCATGGACGAACCTAACATTCTACTCAATATTCTGGACTTGCTCCCGCAATTTTTCGATCTCCACCTTGATTTCGATCGCAGCCTGGCCGATAGACACGCCTCGCTCGTTGAGTCCGGAAGTCTTGGATAGAATTGTCGTCACTTCGCGATTCATCTCCTGGAGGATGAAATCCATTCGTTTGCCCGTTTCATCCTTCAGGTCTTTAAGCCCCGCGAACTGATCCAGATGACTCCGAAGCCGCGTGGTCTCTTCGGTAATGTCGGCACGCTCGGCGTACATCAGGGCCTCCGTTTCCAACCGGTGGCCGCTGTCCGCAACCAGCTGTGGTGCAAGTTCGGTCACGCGCGCCACCAGCTGTTGTCGATAGTGATCGACAAAGTCCTGAGCCCCGGCAAGTATTGTCATCAAGTGGCGCGCAATAACGCCGAGACGGCGGTCAATATCCGCCATCAGAGACTTCCCTTCGATGACGCGCATTTCGGCGAGCTTTCGCACGGCTTCACCCGCTGCTTCGTCGAGCTTCTTTCCAATCATTTCGATCTCTGCAGGCAAGAGGTCGGTGCCGGAGACTGCAATCATCCCCGGAACTCGGGACAACATATCCATTGTCAAATCGCCTTGAATGGGAAAGTCCTTCTTCAGCTGCTTCATCAAATCCACGTACGCTCGAATCATGCCCAGGTTGGCGTCGAGCTTCACGTTTTCGCGCTTGTAGTCGACTCGGACGAAGGCGTCGAATCTGCCCCGTTTGAATGTGGATGAAATCCGCTGGCGAACCTGATTCTCCAGATTCTGAAACTCGCCGGGAATCTTGATATGGATATCGATGTATCGGTGATTGACGCTCTTGATCTCGACAAGAATGGTCAGGTTGTCGGCCTCGGCTCTCGCGGAACCGAACCCTGTCATGCTGTAAATCATGCTAAACCTCTTCGGGAAACTGTAAGCTGTGCAACTTCCAATAGACACCCTGTCTGGCAATCAAGGCATCATGAGTGCCGGTCTCGCATACCCGGCCTTCCGACAGGACGACAATTCGATCCGCACGGCGAACCGTCGACAGCCGGTGCGCGATCACGATGGTGGTGCGACCCTCCATAAGATTCTGCAGCGCCCGCTGAACATAAACTTCCGATTCGGAATCCAGAGACGACGTGGCTTCATCCAATATCAGAATTGGCGCGTTTTTAAGGATCGCCCTCGCAATTGAGATCCGCTGACGCTCGCCGCCGGAGAGACGAAGCCCCCGTTCTCCAATTCGCGTTTCGTACTTTTCAGGAAACGCCGTTACGAAATCATCCGCCAGAGCCGCTTTGGCTGCCTGCCGGACAGACTCCTCGGTCGCGGTGGGATCGCCATAGGCGATATTCGCCTGAATTGTTTCGTCGAACAGAATCACATCCTGCGTCACGACGGCAATCTGCCGTCTCAGCGAATGCAATGTGCATTCCCGCAGATCGCTGCCGTCAATGCGAATCTCTCCGGAAGTCACATCAAAAAAGCGCGGAACCAGATTCACCAGCGTGCTCTTCCCCGCGCCACTGGCACCGACGATGGCGACAACTTCTCCGCGATTGACGCGAAACGACACATTGTTCAGAACGGAAACATTCGAGTTGTACGCAAACGTCACACCGTCGAATTCGATCGCCTGCGACAACGGTCCCAGTTCCAGAGTGCCAGTGTCATTCTCCTGCGGCATTTCCAGAATCTCGAAGATGCGTTCGGACGCACCGAAACCCTGCTGGAAAGAATTGTTGATCCCGCTCATTCTTCGAACCGCGTCATACAGCTGAACGAGGGCGAAAATAAAGACCAGGATCTCTCCGGGCTTATTCTGATCGCTGGCGTAGACGATATAAGCAGCGACAACGAATACGCCCACGATCTCCATCAACGGCGAAGAAAGGGCGTGGGTCATCTTCTGACGAAGGTTCGTTCGGAACAATTGCCGCGTGATTCCACTGAACCGGCGAGTCTCCTCGCTCTCCATCAGAAACGCTTTAACGATGCGGTTACCGGAGAATGCCTCGTAAATCACATTCGACATCTCCGCCATTTCCTGCTGATTCGATCGGCTCAAGGAACGCAGGCGCTTTCCAAACCAGGCCGTGGGAATCAGGACCAGCGGAAGCAAAATAAACGAAGCCAACGACAACTTCCAATCGATATACAGAATCGTTCCGACCATGAAGAGCGCGATAGCGCTCTGCTTCAGCCCATCTGCGAGCGTGTCGGATGCCGCCGATTGAACGCGTTCAATGTCTGCGGATATCCGCGACATCAGTTCGCCGGTCGGATTGCCATTAAAGAATCGAAGAGGCTGGCGGAGGATTCGGTCAAAAACATCATTGCGAAGACTGCGAACCACAGACTGTCCAAGAAAAGCACTTGCAGCAATAGCGCCATACTCCGTTATCGCCTTGGCGATGGTCACGCCAATCAGCAATGCCAGAAGCACACCCGGTCTGAATTGCGAGATGAATGTGATCAACTCATTTGTCTTCACGGGAACGGCGCCCTGACCAAGAAACGCGTTGAACACGGGTGCGATGAGGATGGTCCGGAAAGACTCCAGCAGACCCAACAGCATCGAAAGCGCCAATGCCGCCCACAATGCGGCAATATGCTTTCGAACGTACCGAAAGAGTTTCCGTGGAGCCCGCATCACGGATGATGGCTCGGCTGAAGTCCAATGCTGGTTCGCACCATCGATTCGATTTCCGCCGGTTTCTGCATTTTCAGAATTTCACAGGCCAGCTCGCGCAGTCTTCCGTGATTCATGGACGACATGGTCTGCCTCATTCGCGGATATGCGCCGAGACTCACCGAAAGCGATTTGAAGCCCAGCCCCAGAAGCACCGCAGCGGATGCCGGGTCCGCGGCCATTTCGCCGCATACTGTAATCGGTTTCCCACCAGGCTCAAGCAACGTGTGCACCTGATTCAGGCAGCGAAGTATGGCCGGATGAAACGGGTTGTAGAGATGAGCGGTCGATTGATCGGACCGGTCGATGACCAGATAGTATTGAATGAGATCGTTGGTACCCAGACAGAGAAAATCCACACGAGAGGCCATCAGGTCGCACGTCTGTGCTGCGGCAGGAGTTTCAATCATGACGCCGATCGGAACATCGGGTGCGTACGGCTCCTTCCGTCGTGAAAGATCCTTCTTCACATCCGCGATGATGGCGAGCGCCAGATCCAGATCATCGATCGACGACACAAACGGGAGAAGGATCCGCACACTACCCTTCACCGATGTGCGCAACAGCGCACCGAGCTGGGCCCGGAACAGATCCTGATTCTCGAGGCAGAATCGCAGTCCGCGCGTTGCCAGGCTGGGGTTCATGGTTTCCAATGTGTTTCGTTCGGTTCCCACATCGATGGTGCGGAATGTCACAGGCATCGCCTTCGCCGCCTTGACTACGCTGCAATAATCCGCCGTCAGGGACTTTTCGTCGTGCCGGCTGCCTTCACGAAAGAAATCAAATTCGGTGCGATACAGACCGATGAACTCGCTGTGACATTCTGCTGCCGCCTGAATTTCTTCGCTGAAATTGATATTGGCCCCGAGATAAATCCGCACACCATCTTCAGTTGCGCACGGTCGTGAAGCCGCCGCAGCTGCAAGCCGCCTGGAAATTTTCGCCTGCGTCGCAATCTCACCGTAGCGGGCCAGTGTCTCTGCCGAGGGCGAGACAATCACGATTCCTTCGCCCCCGTCGACAACAAGCAATGCCCCCGACGATATTTCCGGCAGGTCTGCAACGCCCATCACTGTGGGGATCTCCATGGAACGCGCCATGATCGCAGTATGGGAAAGCGAACTTCCGGTCTCCGTCACGAGTCCGGCGATATGACGCGAACGAAGTTCGAACAATGCCGAAGCCGGAATCGACCTTCCTACGATGATGGCGTCATATGGCAGCTTCCCAATAGGAGGCATGTGTTTCGATTGCAGATTGTGCAGCAGTCGACGAACGATGTCATCGAGATCGCCGCGGCGCTCCCGCAGGTAATCGTCTTCGAGCCGGTCGTAGGCTTCACACAAATCGTCGGTGACCTGCTGGATTGCCCACTCCGCATTGATTCGGTCGGATTCGATTTTCGCGATGATGCGATCCACGAACAGCCGATCCTGAAGAATCAGAAGATGTGCATCGATGAGAAAGGAAGATTCCTCAGCATTGCGCCGTTTCAATTGCGCCTGCATGCGCCGCAATTGACCGCTGGACTTCTCCACCGATTCCCGGAATCGCGCTACTTCACCGGCGACTTCCTCGGCACTGATTCTGAGATTGAGCGAAATAAACAGCGGATCGAACGCGCGCACGGCGTGACCGATTGCGGCGCCGGAGGAAACCGTGATTCCATGCAGGATTCGTTCGGAAGAGCTCATCCTTTAAGGTACTCACATATGCAATCGACAGCCTCGGCTTCGTCCGCGCCTGTAGCACGTACAGCAACGGTCGATCCATGTCCTGCCGCAAGAAGGAGGATCGCGAGGATGCTCCGTGCGTCCGCCTCGCTGCTATTGCCGCCGCCACTGTTTAGATCGGTACGGGAGAGCAGGATTTCAGACTTGTAACGCCTCGTCAACTGAACCAGCTTTGCCGCAGCACGGGCATGCAATCCCATCCGATGCCCGATGGCGATCTGCCGTTCGATCACGTTTGTTTCTTTGGGGCCAGGAGTTCGCTGGCGATATAGATGCTGCTCTGGCCGGTATCGCGAAGCAACCGGGCCACGGAAGCCAGCGACTCTTCCGGAGCCACCTGTGCCAGCTTGATCAACATGGGCAGATTCACGCCGGTCACGATCTCCACTTTGCCATCGTTCAGGAATGTCGAAGCGATATTTGTGGGTGTGCCGCCAAACATGTCGGTAAGGATCACAACGCCATCGCCCGTATTCACGCGCTCGAGCGCCTTCTGGACCATGACCGCTGCCGTTCCCACATCGTCATGCCAGCCGAGAGACACCGCGGCGATATGGTCAATTTCGCCGGTAATGGTCTCGGCCGCATTCAGCAGTTCAATGGCCAGCCGGCCGTGAGTAACGATCAGTCCGCCGATCATTCGGGTGATTGTATCAACCTCCCTCAGCTTTTCTCCACATCCCGGTGGATCACTTTAACGCGGCCGCCGGACGCCTTGAAATGTTCTGCGATGGCATTGGTGATGAAAACCGACCGATGCCGTCCGCCCGTGCAGCCGATGGCGATGGTCACATACGACTTGCCTTCCTTCTCGTACTGCGGAACAAGGTAGTCGAGAAAGCCTCGCAATTGAGCGAGAAATACTCCCGTGTCGGCCTGATCATTCATGTATTCGATCACCGCCGCGTCCGCACCTGTGAGGCTTTTCAGGTGCGGCACAAAATTGGGATTGGGCAGGAACCGGACATCGAACACCAGATCCGAGTCGATGGGCAAGCCGTACTTGAATCCAAAACTCGCGAGCGATATCAGCAGATGCCCGCCTTCGAGCTCCTGAAACAGGGACAACGCATGCTTGCGCAGGTCGTGAATCGTGAACTGTGACGTGTCGAGAATACGATCAGCGCCCGCTCGAATCGGCGCCAACAGCGCCCGTTCTTCGGCAATGGATTCCATTACCGTCTTCCCCGGATCCAGCGGGTGAGGCCGGCGCGTTTCACTGAATCTGCGCACGAGCACCGCATCCGATGCCTCCAGAAACCAGAGTGAGGCGGAAACTCCCGGCTGATTGCGTAATTCCGCGTACACCGCGGGAAGCTCGTGTAGACCTGCGCCTTCGCGAACATCGATTCCCAGGGCAACCTTCGTGCCTTCACCTTCCGACTTCAGTGTAAGTTCGTAGAATTTTCCAAGCAGCTCAACCGGAAGATTGTCGACACAGAAATATCCGCGGTCTTCCAGAGCTTTGAGGAATGTCCCTTTGCCGGACCCGCTGAGACCGGTAACGATGACGAACGACGATGGGTTCACGTATTGCCTTTAAGGTGTCCAGATCATTCACAACCTACGATCGACTGCGCCGCTGATGGGTGCTGGGAATTTTCAGATCCTCGCGATACTTGGTGATGCTGCGGCGGGTAACGGAAATGCCTTCATCCTTGAGCATCTGCGCAATTTTATCGTCGGTCAGTGGATTTTTGGGATCCTCTTCGTCAATAAACTTTCGAACCTTGCGCTTCACGATCAGGAGTGACGTCTCATTTCCCATTGGCCCGTTCACGGCCTCGGAGAAGAAGTAACGCAACTCGAAGATGCCCTGGGCGGTGTGCGCATACTTGTTTGCGACGGCGCGGCTCACCGTCGAGGGATGGACTCCGACCTCTTCCGCGACATCCTTGATCATCATCGGCCGGAGCTGGTCAATGCCTCTATCCAGAAAATCAATCTGCCGTCGAACGATCGCCTCGCACACCTTCACGATGATGTGTTTACGTTGTTCGATGTTCTTCATCAGCTGAACGGCCGATTTGAACTTGTCCTTGACGTAGTTCTTCACTTCCTTGTTGAGGACATCCTTCTCCAGCATCTGCCGGTACGTGGTGCTGAGGCGGAGCTGCGGCATTTCGTCTTCGTTATTCACAACCGTGTACTGATCGCCGACTTTCACGATAAAGACGTCCGGCTCAATGTGGCGGGGCTCATTCTTGTTGTGTTTCTGGCCTGGCCTCGGATCGAGAGCTTTGATGAGCTCAACAGCCGCCATGACTTCTTCCAGCGGCTTGCCGATGGCCTTGGCGATTTCGCGGTGCTGCTTGTTTTTCAGCTTATCGAGATGGTCACGAACGATGTCCACGGCAATGGAATCCTCTTCGATATTGCCTTCGTCATCGAGAACGCGAAGCTGGATCAGCAGGCATTCGCGCAGGTCTCTCGCCCCCACGCCAGGTGGATCGAAGCGCTGCACTATGGCGAGGGCTTTCTCGACGTCTTCCAGACTATGCCCGCCGCTTTCGGCTATTTCCTCGAGAGTGATGGAAACTTCCTTGCCGTTTTCATCGGCGGCGAGTAGATAACCATCTTCATTCAGATTGCCGATAATCGAATGACATGCCAGACGTACCGGCGGTTCCATTGCGGCGAGACCGAGGAGCCACGAAAGGTGGTCGGTCAGCGACGGAGGTTTTGCGAGAAAGTTCTCAAACGAGGGTTTTTCGAAATTCTCCGTTTCACGCGGACGGGAAGAACTGTCGTTCAGATAGTCATCGAAACTTCGGAAGTCGATGTCGTCGTAGGGATCGTCGCGAATCTCCGCTTCCACGGGAACGGTGTCGGCCGTATGTTCAAGGACGACTTCTCGATCGCTCACCACCGAATACTGCGCGTCGCCGTCGTCTGGTTCGGGGAACTCGGATTCGACGGAGACGCCAGCGGATTCTGAAACCTGGAGCGTGTCCGCTGCCTTTGCAGCTTCGGCTTCAATGTCGCGCTCCGCCGTTTCCTGCGAGATCTCAACAATTTCAGTTCCCTCTTCGAGGACCGGATTCTGGACGAGCTCCTGCTGAATCTGATCGATCAGCTCAAGCTTATTCAGAGTGAGCAGGCTCACCATCTGGACGAGACCCGGCGTGAGGATCTGTTTCTGTTGAACTTTTAAACTAAGTCTTGGTTCTAAAAAACCCATAGGTCGAACATTTACGTGGACTAGTCCAGACTGAAGTGTTCCCCAAGATACACACGCCGGACTTCAGAATCATTTCCGAGCACTCTTGGAGTTCCGGACCGGAAGATCGAACCGTTATTGATGATATAAGCGCGGTCCGTGACCTGCAAGGTTTCTCTCACATTGTGGTCAGTTATCAACACGCCGATATTTATTGCCTTCAGGTGCGCAATTATTTTCTGAATCTCGATTACCGTAATCGGATCAATACCGGAAAATGGTTCGTCCAGGAGAATGAACCGGGGTGAAATCACCAGAGACCTCGCAATTTCGACTCGGCGGCGTTCTCCACCCGAGAGCGAATCTCCAAGGCTTCTGCGAACATGTCCGATACCAAATTCCTCAAGCAGGCCTTCCATTCGAGCGCGGCGAGCCTTGCTGGAAATCGGAAGAGTTTCGAGAATTGCCATGATATTTGCTTCCACTGTCAGCTTGCGAAATACAGAAGCCTCCTGCGGAAGATAGCCGATTCCATTCTTCGCCCGCATGTACATGGGAAGGTCCGTGATGTCTTCCTCCCCAAGCATCACCGCGCCATTATCCGGCCGGGTCAGGCCGACGATAATGTAAAAAGTCGTCGTCTTGCCGGCACCGTTCGGTCCGAGCAGCCCAACGACTTCCCCCTGGCAGACTTCAATGTCGACATTGCGAACGACGGTGCGGCCCCGATAGGATTTCGAAACTCCGGCGGCTCGAAGTGAAATCATTTCACTTTCACTGGAATTTTCGATGTGACTGTACCTCCCTGGTCATTTCTAAAATCAATTTTGCCTCCAGCAGATTTCCAATGCGCCCAGGTGATGTTTTTCATGGAAGTGTCTGGAAGTTCGTCGACGGTGACCTGCGAGCCTTTGTCCGCGGTGAGTGTCACGTCATCGGTGGCGTAAATGTAAACCAGGCGATCTCCTGTTCCGATGCGTGCGCCCTGAGTCACAATCACCTTGCCGGTCGCCGTCAGATCCTTGAGTTGGGCCTTCTTTTGAGTCTTTGGATCGCCCGGATCGATAAGGAGAATCATGGTATTGGAATTAAGATGCATAGCGCCCTTCTTGTCATCTTTGATCGCATCGACTTTTCCGGAATAGGTCGCGGTATTCTTCACGCCGTCGTAGTCCAGTCTTTCCGCCGAGGCTTTCATCCCTTCAATCTTTGAATTCACGTGGCCAATTGCCGTAAACCCGTTATTCTTATCCGGTTCAATCGAATCTGCATAGATCTCAGAAGTCGTACCTCGATACAGAGCAACTTTGCCATCGTATTTCATCTGGTCGCCAATCGATTCTGCGTGCGCGGCATGTACCGTCACCGTCTCGGGCTGAGATTTCGATTCAGTAAAGACATCGGTCCATGCTTCAAACCGGTTGGAATTCTGATTCATCACAATCCTTCGACCCTGTACTTCAGACTTCTTCTCATCGTCGATTATCTTCGCGGGTACGCCGGTCGGAGAATTCAGCTCCACAATGTCGCCGCCATTGGAGAACTTCGCATGCGAAGCCGATCCGTGCCGCGATGCATCCTTGAACGAAACAGCATCCCACATCTCGACGGTGTTTCCGTTCTCTGTGAAAACCGCCCGGCCTGCTTTTCCGGAGCGCGTGCCTTCATTGAATGAAAAGTTACCAGTCAGTTCAACTTTGTTCCCGCCTTCCGTAATCACACCTTTGTCAGCCGAACCGGATCGCGTATCGCCTTCGCTGAATGTAAAGTGCCCGGTCTGAGTCAGATTCTCGAGCGCATTGGTTTTGCTGTTAATGATGACGCGAGTGTCGTCTCCGGATGTCTTCCGTCGGGCACCATCCTTTGTAACGGATTCGATTGTCGCCGGGGACGGTGTGGTAAAAACCAGTTTGTCCGCCTGAACGATTTTAAAAGCCCGGCCAGTGATGGTCGACCCGCCGGCATCCAGCCTTGAATGTTCGGCAGTGGTCACAGTGGAGGAATCCATGGAAGCCCCATCCGACTTGATTTGAATCACATTCGAAACCAGGCTGCGGTCGGATTCGACCATCTTCGCAAAAGGGGACGCGGCCTGCCTCGCCTCCATCGTTTCCACATGGCCACGTTCGTTAAGGGCGGCTTCTACTTCGGCTCCCGTAATCGTCTTGGTAGTCCCCTGTGTCAATTGATCCGCACGAACGTCGCCGCGGGCGAAGACATGCTTTATTGCACCTTCCGGGGTGAGAATACTAGTCATACTGCCGGAATGCGTCTTTAAGGTATCCGCAGAGTTCGCACCGTGAGATTCGGTAGTGACATCTCCGTCGATAGTCACGTTGATGGGGCGATAGGTACCGGGCTGCAGTTCCGCACGGCCGCTGGTCCCTCGGAGCCAGCCGTTTGATGCTTCCAGAAAGACACCACCCATCACCGTTGCCCAGTTTTCCTTCTTCTGGAATTCGGCAGCGTCGGCATGCAGGGACTCGCCGTTGGACATTTGCATGGCGACATTTCCGGAAAGATGAAGCAGTTCCGATTCGATCCAGTATTTCAGCTGGTCGACGTCACCCGTCATTTCTCCAGGCTGTTCGATGTGCGTTCTTACCGGAGATGCGATCACGCGGTCCTCGGGGGTGTAGATCAACTCCTCGGTTCTGGCGGAGGTCGTTGCGTCCAGCTGAGCTTTCACGTTTCCAGTAAAATGAACATACCCGGTGGCTTGATTGTAGACACACTGGTCCCCGCTGATGACTCGATCAAAATCTCCAGGCTTGTCGCCCGATATCACGACATTGACGTCGCGCAGCTTGTACGTGTTGTCTTTGAAATAGAATTGCTCCTTCGCCGAGACGCGAAGCACAGGGCGTCCATCAAAACGCGAAAACTTCAGATCCAGGGTATGAACGGAAAGATCGGGAGAAGAAGTGGCAGCACTCGGTTCCGCAGAGATACTGCGGTCGCGGCTTTTCCAGTAATTTCGCGCAGGAATCCCGATGAGTACCAGAACGATAACTGGAAGAACCGCCCTCAGGATGCGAACCAGGCGGTAAGTGGACATCCTCTGCAATCGCATTAGAGCAAGTATAGCTGCAGAGACGGTTCGTTACTCTGAAATCACATAGAACTGCTGGCAGGCTCACAACGTCGCGGGTGTGCAGTGTCACGTTGGGATCACCAAACCGGAACGCACCGCGCGAGTTTCCTCGTCTTGATGTATCCATCAGCGGTTGGCTGAGCTAGAATCCCCAGCGAACTTATGGAACATCAAATCGAAATCCATCAATGACGAAGCGACCTTCTGCATTGGAAAGTTGAGACTATCGAAATGGAACTTGGCGCCGAAACTCGACTGGAGCACTACCAGATCCTTGGGCCATTGGGAGCGGGCGGAATGGGCGAGGTTTATCGCTCCATGGACACGAAGCTTCGGCGTGAGGTAGCGCTCAAGATTCTGCCGGCTCAATTCGCCAACGATCCCATGCGTCTTGCAAGGTTTGAACGCGAAGCGCTGGTGCTGGCAACCCTGAATCATCCGAATATCGCAGGAATTTACGGTCTCGAACACTCCGGCAAAATCCGGTTTCTCGTGCTGGAACTGGTCGAGGGGCCGACGCTTGCCGACAGGATGAAGGCGGGACCGATCGCGGTTCCCGAAGCAATAAATATTGCCACACAGATTGCGGATGCGCTCGAAGCCGCACACGAAAAAGGCGTAGTCCACCGCGATCTCAAACCGGCCAACATCAAGCTGACGCCAGGAGGCAAGGTCAAGGTCCTGGATTTTGGTCTGGCCAAAGCTCTTGAGGACATCTCCCCTTCCGTCGATCCCTCGAACTCTCCAACGATAACCATGCAGGAGACCGTTGGAGGAATCGTGATGGGAACGGCCTCGTACATGAGTCCGGAGCAGGCTGAAGGGAAGCCGGTCGATAAACGCTCGGACGTCTGGGCATTCGGCGTCGTGTTGTACGAAATGCTTACCGGGCGAAGATTGTTCGACGGCAAATCGACGTCGCACATCATCGTGCATGTGATGGAGCAGGAAGTGGACTGGTCCAAGCTTCCGCCACTTCCGAGCGGAGTCCGGGATCTGCTTGAGCGCTGCCTGCAGAAAGATCCCGTTCAAAGGTTGAGGGACATTGGCGACGTAAGAATTCAGCTTCAGGCAGCCATTACGAAACCGGTACAGCTGTCTCCGCCGCGCGCAACAACGAAAGCCGCACCTCCACGCTGGTTCTGGCCGGTCATAGCGGTCCTTCCAATACTTGCGGTAGTAGTCTTCTTCTATTTGAGACGGGAACCACCCACTGCACCGGACATCAAGCGATACGAAATCACACAGCCCGCCGACGTTACCGCGTCGGTGGTTCTTACAATCTCACCTGACGGCCGCCGGCTGGCGTTCATTGCAAGCAACTCCGGTCAATCACGAATCTGGGTGCGTTCCCTCGAAACACTGGAGGCTCACCCACTGGACGGCACGGAAGGAGTGGGCGGCATTCCCTTCTGGTCATCGAACAGCCGGTATCTGATTTTTTCCTCTCAGGGGAAGCTGAAGAAGATTGAGGCCTCCGGCGGTCCGGCACAGACACTGGCTGTAAATCAGACATCAGCTGTCGGAGGCTTCTGGGCAGCAAACGACAAGATCATATACGGAGAAATCCGCACCGGTATACGCCAGATTGCATCAATGGGAGGGACCCCCACATCAGTAGGGATTGGCGGGGCGCAGGAGTCGCCAGGCACTCTCTTCCCCTCGCCAATGCCGGACGGAAAATTTGTCTATTGTCAGTGTGACGGAGATATCACGCCGGGAATCTTCATCACATCGCTTAAAGGAGATAAGCCCCGTCAAATACTGCCAGATCGTTCTGCCGTGGTTTACTCACCATCGCCTGATCCCGACCTTGGATACATTGTGTTCGTCAGAGGAGCGTTGAACCTCGGTTCGACGGGAACGCTAATGGCACAACCTATCCATCCCCGCAGCCTGGAGCTGGCCGGGGATCCCATTTCGATTGCAGATCAGGTTACCGGAGTGGGATTTACCGCATCGTCAAACGGTGTCCTCGTCTACATGGCGAACTCAAATGCGGTCCCGATCGATGTGCCCGGTATGATTCGGGGCCAGTTCACGAAGTTCGACCGCAAGGGCGCTATCGTCGGCACTTTCGGTGACCCTGGTGTTTATCGAATTCCTGCGCTTTCGCCGGATAACAATCATTTCGCCTTTGAAAGGGTGGATACGCAAAGCCAGAACATGGACGTCTATCTCTTCGAATTCGCACGCGGCATAAACAATCGATTCACATTTCATGCGAATCGTGAGTTTTCGCCCCTCTGGTCGTGGGATGGCAAGCAAATCGTTTTTACGAGGTTGACCAACCCCGGCAGTGAGTGGCTTCGCAAGTCCTCCAATCTTGCCGGACAAGAGGAACTGCTGCTAAAGTCGGCGGAGACTGGTGTACCTTCCTCGTTGTCCCATGACGGCCGGTTTCTGCTGTACAACACCATTCCTGCTCCTGCCGAGATCAGGGCTATCGACCTCGGCAAGAAGCTGGAGGATCGGAAACCCATTAACGTTGTGACTTCGCCGTTTAACGACATCAACGCCCGTTTCTCCCCGGATGGAAAATGGTTCTCATACTCTTCCAACGAATCCGGTAACTATGAGGTTTATGTTCGCCCTTTCAACCCGGATGCACCGGACGGAACGCCGGCTGCGGCTGGTGGGCAGGTGATGGTTTCAAAAGGTGGTGGAGGTCAGGGCGGGGCGATCTGGCGGCAGGACGGCAAAGAGCTGTTGTACGTGGCTTCAAATCAGATGCTCATGTCCGTCGATGTGACTACCATACCGACTTTCAGTCCAGCAGGGGCGCCGAAACAGCTCTTCAAAGTCCCAGAAGGCGTTTTCTTCTTCGATGTCAGCCGCGATGGACAGTGGTTCCTGATTCCCGTATCGACGTCAGCAGGCGTGTCCGCACCTCCGTACAAGGTGATTCTGAACTGGACCTCCACGCTCAAGAAGTGACGGTTCCCGCAATTCTGCTGCACATACGCCGCCGAGAATGCATTTCCATGCCAGAAGCCTGGTCTCTCCGCTAGCCGGGGTTGCAAGGCAAGGCAGAATAGATTCACCAATCCGCTGAATCGGCGGCCCCAACTGTCCTGGGATCGTGAAATGTGCCGGAGTTGCTGAAAACCCAAGGATGGACACTGGAACCGCCTGCCGCGGCGTTTGTCGCGTGCAAATGTCGCATGGGCTGGTTAT
>Ga0210380_10000436_pt1 | contig 18933 bp, 16 predicted proteins | sample PLM4_5_coexredo_FD_155476 | JGI IMG/M metagenome (GOLD analysis project Ga0210380, IMG submission 155476) | Groundwater sediment microbial communities from an aquifer in East River, Colorado, USA - PLM4_5_coex redo | ecosystem: Environmental > Terrestrial > Soil > Riparian zone | place: USA... | reverse complement strand
CACGTTGATCCGCGTCGGACACGACCCAGGCCCGATCCACCACGCGGCAGTGCGCACGTTCGTAGAGTCCCTTAATGACAGCGCCCGTCACATGTTCGCGCCAACTCGCGAAGGAGAACTGCAGCTGCGACAGGTGATGCAGCACCCACTCATCCGCGGCGTACCAGACTCGCACGGTGTTCTCGAGCGCCGGCATGTACGGTAGCGCATCAAGACCCCCGATGATCACGGCGTGTGGCTTCAGGCGCCGGGCGGCCTGGCGCAACGATAAGACCCAATGGTCCTCCACACCCCAGAACGAACGGAATTTCTTCTGCAAGCGCGTACCAGGCAGTGTCAGGTCGTCGTCCGTCAGGGGGGCACTGAGGCGAATCTTCTCGTGAAGCCTGGCGCCTTCGATGGCGGGCGGCTCGGGCGGCACGACAGTGGCAAGCGACACTTCGTGGCCCAGTTCCGCGCACGCCTTCATCATGTGGAAGGTATGCACATCGTGACCACTCGACCGCGGCCAGACGAGCGAGTGTTTGACGAAGAGGAGGCGCATCAGGATGCCTGTGACAGGGATTTACGCGAGGTTCCCTGCACCCAGTGAACCAGGTTGAACATCACGCGGAACAGGCTTCCAAACGTTCTGCGACGGGCCTGGTAAGGACCGCCCACGCCGGCCAGACCATCGCAGATGCCATCGATCACGGCCGAAGCGCTGGGGTGATTTCCGGCCTCCAATTCGGCCGCGTACCAATAGTACATGTAACGAAAATAGGCGAGTTTGGCTGCTAGCGGCCGACGGCCATGGATCGTGGCGCCCCGGTGTTTCTTCAGCAGGTACCACAGATTCCTGGCGTCGAAATACCGGATCGATTTCTTGCCGGTGACCTTTGACGTTGCCGATCCCTTGTGCCAAATCAACGCGTGATCGATCACGCCAAGGCGTCCGTTCGCGTTGAGCACGCGAATGCAGAGGTCTGCCTCATCGTGATACATGAAGATTCGGTCGTCGAATTTTCCGATCGTCCTGATCATGTCCGCGCGAATCATCAAACAGCACCCGTTGACGATGTCGACTTCCGTCGCGCGGGGAGGCTCGCTGCAGGCCACGGCGACGGGTTTGCGCGTGAAGAACCCCCGTGACTGCGGCAAATTGAACAGGCAGCCGTCCGTCATGACGACTTCGGGATCATCCATGAACTTGATGACCGGGCCCAGGACGGCGAATGCCGGGTTCGCCGCCGCAGCGGCCTGCATGCGATCGAACAGCCGCGGATCGACGGTAGTGTCATTGTTCAGCAGCATGATCCACTTGGCGCCGGCTTCAAGGGCCGCCGTGATACCGGCGTTGTTGCCGCCAACCGGGCCTTGATTGACTTCGACCCGGACGACCTCACACCAGGGGAACTCGCGTGCGACCGCTTCCGCCGTGCCGTCCGTGGAGCCGTTGTCGACCAGCACCGGCCGTACACCGGGACGGACGGCGGGCAGCAGGCTCGTCAGACACTTGCGGGTGTCAGCAAGGCCGTTGTAGCTCAGCACGACAACGAAAATGGTCTCGTCCGTCATTCGCGTTCCACTCAACCGCGAGGCCCGATCGCGTCAAGCGTTCTCTGGGCGGCCTGCTCCCCGCTGATGAAGGATTCGTCGGTCCAGAGGTAACCCCACTCTCCGTATCGGCCGCAGCACTGGATACCCAGATCGTCCAGATAGCCCTTCACAGTCGCCAGCGCAGCCGCCCTCTCGAGATCAAAAATTACGTTTGCGTAGCGCACGTGCAGTGCGGAAGACGTCACGATGCGGTCTTCGGCGCGAATCAGCCCGCAGCGGCGCAGATCCGCGATGACTCGTGCGATCCATTGTTCGGGTGAGCCGGTCAGTGGCTTGTATTTGTCGGAAAAGTACACCTCTGCTTGAATGCTACCCATGCCCTGTGGGGCATTGTTCGGTGCAAACATGTGCGGAAAACTCAATCGGCTGAAGCAGAAATCCTCGTCGTAGAAATATGTCCAATGCCAGTCAGAGACATCGGCCCGGTCGAGGCCAACGTTCACGACCATGCAGATCGAGCAGGCCAGTCGCGCAGCCGCGGCGGCCACGTCCGCGGGCGCATCCGGAATCGTTTTGATTAACTCCGGTAGGGGAATGGACGAAATCAGACGGCGATACGGCACGGTCGCTCCGTTGCCGAAATGCAGCGTCCGGGACTCGGGATCCAGACGAACGAGCCGATAGCCCAGCCGGATATCCATCTGCCTCAACATGGGCTTCAGGAATGAGATGAAACCGCCGTTCGCCGGATACCGGAAGTCAGAAATGTAGTGAACGTCCGGAGTGGACGGCGTCAATGCACCGGTGAGCACTTCTTTCATCGACGGCTGATAGAGGCGTGGACCCAGCCAGTCGAGACTCATGTTGCGTGCCTCAGCCGTGTGGTACTTGCGGCCGTACTGCATGGGGAAGGTCTCGGCAAACGTCCGGCCGAAACTCGCAACGAGCCATTCTTCGTAGTTCGTTGGTGCGACAGACTGCGCCCGAGACGCGAACATGTCCTCGATCACCTTCACGACCAGATCGGCGGGCAATCCGTACAGGTTGCACTGCGCCGGATGCTTCACCCAGTGGCCCTTCCAGTAGTTGTTCACTTGGGCCGTAAAGCTGACGTAGTCGCCATTGACGTTCTCGGCCAGCAGCGCCTTGATCCGGTCGTCCTTGGTGAAGGAGATGTGCGGCCCCTCATCGAACACGAAACCATGCTCGTCCGCATGGGACGACGTATGGCCGCCAGCTTCCGCATTCATGTCATATGCGACATGCGGGACTTTCTCCTGACGGAGCCGGTACGATGCGCCAAGGGCAGCCATGCCTGAACCAAGAACAACAATATCTGTCACTGCCTGCCCTCCAGCGCCGAACTCCGTTGGCTCCGCCACCACTTGATCGTATCGGTCAATCCACGGTCGAGGTCAAAAGATGGCGCCCAGCCTAGTTTCGACCGCAGGCGCGTGGTGTCCGCGACCACGAGCGGCGTGTCCGTGGCCGCGGCCGGAATCGCGCCCAACTGAATCAGATCCGGCCGGCCCATCAGGTCGCCGACCCGCGTCACGATGTCCTTGAGCGCGACGGCTTGACCGGACGCGACGTTGATCGGACCCGTGATGTCGCTTTCGAGCAGCCGGACGAACGCGTCCGCCACGTCACCGGCGTAGAGATAATCCCGAACCTGTTTGCCGTGCGATGTGCGCGCCGGCTGGCCTGCCAGGATTGACCGGATCACTGATGAGACGAGCCGATCTGGATGTTCATGCGGGCCATACAGGAAGAAAATTCTGCCCCACGCGCTGTTCGGGATCATGGCCGCGGTCAGGAGTTGAAGCGCATTCTTACAGGTGCCGTAGATTGTGTGCGGCGCGAGGGGCGTGCCGTCTTCTGAACATACGCCCGCGTTCCAGTCGTACTCGAGACAAGATCCCGCGGTGATGACGCGCGTGCCGCCCACACTGCGAAAAGCCGTGACTAGATCCAGACTCGCGCGCACCCAATCGAAATTGTCTGGCGCAGATGCCCACTTGCCGGGCGCGATGTACCAGGCCAGATGGAGCAGATGGCTGGTACGGTTCTCGTCAACCGCCCGCCGCATGTCGGCTGTCTCTAGCAGGTTAGTCCGACGCCAGCGGACGCCGGGAACCTCCACGGGCTGGCTCCGCGAGTGGAGCGCCCGCACATCCCATCCGCGCGCCACAAGCGCCGGCAGGACCATTCGGCCCACGCATCCGGTCGCGCCGGTGACCAACACCGTTCGACTTCGCTCACGGCTAGCCGACTTCACAGGAGTTTCCACTCCTGGTCTTTCGTGGAGATCACTGTGGGCGTGAGCGGCCACTCGATACCAAGCGCTGGGTCGTCCCAACGCAGCCCCCGCTCGGACTCAGGGTGATACGACATCGTGACGGGATAGACCACCTCGCTGGCGTCTTCGAGCGTCAGGTAGCCGTGCGCGCATTCTTCCGGCACATAGAGCATCCGTCGGCTCTCTGGCGTCAGTTCCGCACCGAACCATCGTCGATACGTCGGCGACGCAGGGCGCATGTCCACGATGACGTCAAACACTCGACCGCGGACGCAACTGATGAGCTTGATTTCGCCGTACGGCGCCGCCTGGTAGTGCAGTCCGCGCAGCGTGCCCTTCCGCACGTTGAACGACGCGTTGCTCTGCACGAAGTCTGCGCGCAGGCCTTGGGCGGCGAAGTCGTCGCGGCACCAGAGCCGCGCGAACGAGCCGCGCTCATCCGAACGCGCCTCCGGTTCCACCAGCCACGCGCCGGTGATGGGAGTCGGAAGAAATCGCATACTAGGCGCCGGCGGTCCGTCCGCCGCCGGACTCCAGAAAAGTCTTGTACCAGGGGATCGTCTGCGCCAGGCCCTGGTCCAGCGTGTGACGGGCCGTCCAGCCCAGACGCTGCTTCGCACGCGTGGAGTCCAGGTATTGGTCGAGGATTTCCGCGCGGACTTGATCGAGGATCACCGGTTCCAGATCCTCGCGTCCCATTGCGCGCTGGATGGCGCGAGTGATTTCGATGACGGACACGCGCGATTCCGGACTGAAGTTGAAGGCCTCGCCCTTTACCCCTTCATCCGTACCGCGCTCCGCGAGTGCCAAGTAAGCATCGACGACATCCTCCACGAAGATGTAGTCGCGGGTGAAGAGACCGTTGCTGCGGATGATCGGGCGTTCGCCGTTCCAGAGACTCCGGACCGTACCGGGGACGATGCGGCTCCAGTTGAGATCGCCGCCGCCATAGATGTTGCCGCAGCGCGCCACAGTGACGGGCAGATCGTACGTGTGCGCGTAGGACAGCGCGATCAGATCCGTGCAGCTCTTGCTCACGTCGTACGGGTGCCGGCCATTGGCGGGCATGTCTTCCGTATACGGGAGCGAAGGACCGTCGCCATAGGCCTTGTCGCTGCTGGCGATAACGACCCGCGTGACGAGGGAGCGGTGCACGCGGCACGCCTCGAGCAGGTTGTAGCTGCCGCGAATATTTGCTTCGAACGTCGGTAGGGGATTCCTCAAGGCGGTGGAGACGATCGGCTGCGCGCCCAGGTGGAACACGGTGTCGATCTCGTGTTCGTTTATGGCGCGTTCGAGCGTGTCGTAGTCCTCCAACCGGCCATTGACCACGTTCGAACGGAGGATATCGCCGCTTCGTACGAGTTCGGTTTGCGGATCCCAGTCGCGGACGAGGCACACGACGTGGGCGCCGCGGGCAATCAGACGCTTGACGAGCCACGAGCCGACGATGCCGGTGGCGCCGGTGACGAAGACGTTGCGGTCGGTCCAGTTCATGGCGTTACTTCCAACATTTCCAGGGCGCGTTGCCAGTCGCCCACAAGTCTTCGAGCAGTTTGCGTTCGCGGAGCGTGTCCATGGGCTGCCAGAAGCCGGAGTGCCGGTAGGCCATCAGTTGACCTTCGGCGGCGAGGCGTTCCATCGGTTCGCGTTCCCAGAGGGTTGGGTCGCCCTCGATGTACGGCAGGACCTTGCGGTCGAGAACGAAGAAGCCGCCGTTGATCCAGCCCTCGCCGGTTTGGGGTTTTTCAGTAAATTCAGCCACGCGGTCGCCGTCGAAGACGATGCCGCCGAAGCGCGCGGGAGGGCGGACGGTGGTGACGGTCGCGAGTTTGCCGTGGGCCTGGTGGAACTTGAGCAGTGCCCGGATGTCCACGTCGGCGACTCCGTCGCCGTAAGTCAGCATGAAGGTCTCGTCATCGCCGAGCCATTTTTCGAGGCGCTTCACGCGGCCACCCGTTTGCGTGTTCTGGCCCGTATCTACGAGGTGGACTTTCCAGCGGGGCTGGCGGCCTTCGTGGATCGTGTTGCCGCCGGTGGCCAGGTCCACCGTGACGTTGTTATTCGCGGCGTAGAAATTGAGGAAGTATTCCTTAATCACTTCGCCGCGATAGCCCAGGGCAATGATGAATTCATCGACTCCGTAACAGGAGAAGATGTTCATGATGTGCCACAGGATCGGTTTGCCGCCGATCTCGACCATTGGTTTCGGGCGCAGCGTCGTCTCCTCAGAGAGCCGCGAGCCCAAGCCTCCTGCCAAGAGCACTGCCTTCATGAGATTCCACCGCCTGAAACAGCCGATTGGTCGATTGGCTTGGGAGTCGTCGGTTTTGAGAAGCCATTTTTCGTGGCCTCGACGCATAGTCGGACAAATCTGACCAGCTGCAATTCGCTGTAGAACCGGCCCGGCTTGTCGAAAGTCGCGAGGCCCCGCACGTAACGGCCGAGGTTCGCAAGTGCATCTACGGTCATGAATCTTGGGAGCCCCAAGAACCACGGAACAGCCGGAAACATTTCGCCTAGGTGCCGATAATACGTGCGGTTGACGCGCCAGATGTGTCGACGCTGGTACGCCTTCGTGGCTCGAGCCGCGGGGATCATGTGCCTGACCCGTATGGACGGCTCGTACACGACCCTCATGCCGCGCTTGAATGCTCGTTCAAATAGATCCACGTCCTCGCCCACTCCGCCCTCTTTGCCTTTGAGCCCGAAGTCAGTTCGGAACATTCCTAACTCTTCGTGGGCGCTCCGAGTACCGGCGAAGTTGAGGCCATAAAACGGTTGATCTTTGCTGGACACAACGAACGCGCTCGGCCCATAGTCGAGTACCGCGAAATTACCGCGCAGCCGATTCGAATACCAATCCGGCACCGCGCCGGACCATTCGGGTTCAGACGGTCCAAACACAAAATCCGCCTCATGCGTTGGGAATGCCCGGGCGATTTCAGTCAGCCAGTTTGCGTCGACGAGAACGTCGTCATCCGTCCATGCGATTTGGTCGCCTTTGGCTTCCCGGATCGCCAAGTTTCGCGCGTACGATTGCCCGGGCGTCGGCTCCTGCAGAAGCCGGATCGGCAGTCGTCCGATGAATTGTTCGCAGACCTGGTTGGTCCGGTCGGTTCCGTTGTTGTTGACGACCAGCAATTCCCACTGAAAATCTGGGACACTCATCGCCGCCATACGCTCAAGCGTCTTCTCGAGGGATTCACAACGATTCCATGTGCAGATCGCGACCGAAATCGTCATCACGCAGCTCCCAACGATGAGTCGTTGCCGTTAGTCGCACGCGCGATTGGCTGCCTCCGCAGCACGGGCGCCAGTCGCCGAGCCACTGCGTGCGAGAGTACCGAAGCCAACCGGACCAATCTCATTTCCCGGTAGAACGCCTGTGATGCATTGAGCGCTACCACAGCGCGAACGAAGGCACCCACGTCGTCTGCGGCCAGTCTGAAGTGATATGACGGAATTCCAAGGAACCGCCGGCGACCGTTCCATGGACTCTTCAGGATCAACTGATAATTGTTGGCACCGCCGGCCCACATGCGCCGCCGGTGGAACTTGCGCGAGGTCCGATGCCGCGGGATCACATGAGTGACGATCACGCTGGGATCGTAGATGACGCGCTGGCCGTCGGCGAGCGCTCGTTCAAACATCTCGGTGTCTTCGCCACCGCCGCCATCCAGTGTGGTTGGGCCGAGGTCGACTCGATATCCGCCAAGTCTGGAAAGCGCCGGCCGTGCCGCCGCGCAGTTTACGCCGTAGAACGCAGGTGTGGCTGTCGTCGCCACGAATGAGTCTGGCCCCAGATCCATTAGCGCGAAGAGTCCATTGAGTTCAGTTGAGAACCACGCTGGCGGTCCGACTTCCCACGCGGGCACCACCCGCCCGAACACCCACTCGCAGCGGTGCGCGCGAAAGACCCGATCGATCTGCTGAAGCCAGTCGGTTGCCGGAATCGCATCATCATCAGTAAATACTAAGATCTCGCCTCTAGCTGCCGCGATACCCGTATTGAGCGCTGCGGACTTTCCAGGTTGCTCGCATCGCAGATAAGCAATTCGGTGCTCCGACCGACTAGCCGCGTGCGCGACGACTTGCGGCGTGTCATCCGTGGAGGCGTTGTCTACGACGATCGTCTCTCGTTCACCTGACGTGGCCAGTTGCTCGATTGCGGCAAGCGCGCGGGCCAAGGAAGCCGCTCGATTCTTCGTGCAGATGATGACGCTGAAGCGCATATGCGTTGTCGCCTGACTTACCGCACCGAGGAAACGTCAAAGGCCCGCAGCGGGCTCTCGCTCAGCTTGGCCCTCAATTCAATATCGGCGACTCCGGCGAAGGTCCGTTGTTCCATGACGCTCACGAGTCCTGCCGGATTGAGCCGGCCCAGGAACCGCTGTGTTGGGTTGTGGTAAACGTGGCAGTCCAAATGGTACTGCCCCCGCACGAGGTTCACGGCAAAGTCGTAGTCCACCGAGAATTGATCGCCGGGTTGCAGGCCGCCAAGACCAAGCTCACGATCGGTGAAATTACCGTCGTAGACGACCAGCAGATCAGTGGAACGGTGGACCAGGAAGCCAAATGACAGATCTCCGACGCTACTGTTGGCCTGGAAACGAACGCGTAGCCTAAGTGTGTCGCCAGGCGCCACGGTCACAGATGACCCGTGTCCGACGAACTCGGCCCCGATCACGCTGACCTCTCCAGCGTTCGAGCTTTCGGTCGCGCTCGTCCTGCTTACGTAATGCCGGAGTACATCGGCAGTCGCGCCCAGAGCCTCAACGGCTCCCTTGATGAAGAGCGTTCGATCACACAGGTCGTTGACCGCCTGAAGATTGTGGGACACGAACACGATGGTCACGCCTTGCCGCTTGAATGAATGCATGCGGTCGATGCAGCGGCGTTGAAATGCCGCGTCTCCGACGCTGAGGACCTCATCAATGATCAGGACTTGTGGATCCAGATGGGCCGCAATCGAGAAGCCCAAACGTGCGTTCATGCCCGAGGAATAACGTTTGACCGGCGTGTCGATGAAGTCGCTGACGCCGGCGAACTCGACGATCTCGTCGAGCTTGCGGGTGATGTCCTCCCGGCCCATACCCATGATGGCGCCCTGCAGGAAGATGTTTTCTCGGCCGGTCAGGTCCGGATGAAATCCGGCGGCCACTTCAATCAGCGCCCCGACGCGTCCATGAACGTGGCAATGACCGCGCGTGGGTCGCAGGATTTTGGTGAGCAGCTTGAGGGTCGTGGACTTGCCCGCTCCGTTCGGACCGATGATGCCAAGGGCTTCGCCGGGCCGCACTTCGAACGACACATCCTTGACCGCCCAGAATTCCTGCGTGTTCTCGAGTTCGTCCGGATGCGATCGGCGGAAAAGTCCCTTCGCGATCGCAGGCAGCAGGTCTCGGAGGCTGTCGTGGCGTTCGCCCCGACGAAACTTCTTCCAGACCTGGTCGAAAACAACGGCCGGTTCGCTCACCTAGATGTTCTCCGCAAACTGGAACTCTGCGCGGTGGAACGACACCCATCCAGCCACCAGCACGGTCAGTGAGACCACCGTGACCACCAGAAAGGGTTCGGTTGCCGGCAACTGGCCCTGCAGCAGCACTGATCGATACGCGTCAACGATCGGCGTCATCGGGTTCAGCTTGAGCAGAACGCCGGCCCAGCCTCCGACTCCCGTCAACGGATAGAGCACAGAAGTGCCGAACATCCACGCGGTGATCGCGACCTCGAAGAGATACTTCACGTCGCGATAGAACAAGTTGCCCATCGCAAGGAGCAGCGCGACGCCGGCGGTAAATGCGATCTGGACCAGCACGACGACGGGGAGAAACAGGATCGCCGGCGTGATCGCGACGCCGTAGTAGATCATGAATGCCGCCAGCAGGATTGCCCCGACGGCGGAGTCCACTACCGCCACGATCACGGCCGCGAACGGGAAGATTTCACGGGGGAAATACACCTTCGTGACGAGGTTGGGGTTCGACGTCAGCGACACCGTCGAAAATCGCAATGCGCTGGCGAACAGGTTCCAGGACAGCAGCCCGCTGAAGGCGAACAGGGGATAGGGCATCCCCACGTCGAGCGGCGCCACCCGCATGAACACCACGGAAAAGATGACCGTGTTGACCAGCGGCATGAAGATGGCCCATCCGAAGCCCATCACGGACTGCTTGTAGCGAATCAAAAGGTCCCGCCGGACCATCTGAACCAGCAGTTCGCGAAACTGACCCTGCTCCAGCACCATTTCCCGACAATCTGCCGCGAACCGCTTCAACACCTACACGACCTCCGGGCCGGTTATTGTGCAAAGGCCTTGCCGGTGCCTTGGCCGCAACCTATTGAAAACACTAGGATTTTTGCGCTCAGTCGGCACCGGACAGGGCTATTGTCCGACAAAACGCCGACTTTTTGACTCTAATTCGCGGCTGATTACGTTCTTGTCAGTCCTGTCCTTACACCCAGCCAACACCCAAACAGGCTGACCCCGACGTCCGACACGTCCGGATACCGGCCCAACACCCAGCCCTGCAGATACTCTATCGGCCCGGCAATGACCAACGTCAGGAGCAGGGCGAACAGCACGGGTCTGAACAGACCAGGTCCAGCGGGTCCGGCAGGTCCATCGGGTCCTCCAGGTCCGGCGGGTCCGGGTCCATCGGGTCCGGGAGCTCCCGGAGCCGACACTGAGTTCCCGAGCCAATACCCAAGCGGGAAGTACAGCAGCATCAACTCGATCACGTGGCTGAGCGTCTCGAACGTGGTGTGGCTGTAGTAGCCGAAGAATGGGAACCAACCGAACGTGTGGTACGTCGGCGTGATCTCGAAGGGACTGAGCATTTGCAGCGCGGCCGCAACTGCCGTCGCCGTTGCCAACACGCCGAGCCAGAACCCAGGGGAAATGAAACGGCCTGCGGCCGTCCAGATCGCGACGCCGATCATCACACCCGATGCACCGACCAGCGCATCCCACAGCGCGGGTGACCTCGACCAAATAAACGTCTGCGAGGCTTCCAGCAGGAACACCAACCCGATCCCGAGCGCCGCCGCGCGCCGACCCGGATGACGTTCGCCCTGCAGGGACAAGTAGCTGGTGAGCGTCATCGCCAGAAACGCACACAACATGAGCGACGTGCCTTCGTCGCGCAGGCCAGTGAACTGCCACACGTCTTGTTCGAGGCTTCGAACCTTTCCCACGATCGCGCTGACGTCGAGCGTGACGTCGAACGGTTGCCAGAACGCAACGGCCACCACCGTCGCGGCGATGAGGAGTGGCCTCAGTTCAGGCGTGTCGAGTCCGGCCGACCGGAGTTTGCCGATGAAGGAGACAACCGCCGCGCGACTCCACCACAGGCCGAGCCCGCCAAGGAATGCCCCTAAAGTATTCGTCCAGATGTCGGCAACAGACGACACGCGATCTGTTGTCATCAGTTGCAGCGCCTCGACGGTCGTGGACAGGAGTAGGGCGAGGATCGTGACAACCAGAAGCCGTCGAGTCTTCCGGTCCCGCGCGGCGCCAAGCATCCCGAGGGCGCCGAACGGAATGAAGAACAGCACGTTTTGAACGGTATCCGGCACGGATAGCCGGCGACCGGTGTCGGCGGACACAAACGGGTTCAGCGGGACGTGTCGCGCGCGCTCTAAGAACGCGTGGCGATCGCCGGAGAAGTGAAACGGTATGGTCGTGCCGTAGACAATGAACACGGCATAGAGCAGCCAGAGCGTCCGCCGGTGCGTCACGCCTGTCAGTTCAATGACGTCAGGATTCTGCGGGCGTCGTCAGCGCCGGGGAAATTCGGCTGAAGCTTGAGCGCCTTTTCCAGTGCCTGCCGCGCGTTGCTCTTGTCCTTGTTCAGCGCGTAGGCCGCGCCAAGGTGGTAGAGATAGACCGGGTTCTCCGGCTGCGCGGTCACGGCGGCCTTCATCGAATTCAAAGCCTGAGACGCGATCTTTTTCTTGTAGTAGATCCAGCCGAGCGTATCGTCAATCTCGTGCGACTTGGGACTGTTGGCCTTGGCCGTTTGCGCCAACTGCAATGCCATATCCAGGTTCTCGTCGCGATCGACGTACAGTTGAGCCAGATTGTTGGCGGCCACAGCCGACTTGGGATTCACCGACAGCGCGCGTTCGTACTCCACCTTCGCTTCATCGAACTTGCCCTGCACATGGAGTAGCGTGCCCACCATCGCGGGGAAAACTGCCTCCGATGGCCGGCGTTTCGAGAGGCTGCGGAACTCTGCGATGGCCTCGACGAGCTTGCCTTGTTGGACGTAGATCGACGCCAGCAGGCCGAAGGCCTCCATGTCGCTCGCGCCCCCCTGGATGGCCTGTCGCAGGAATTTCTCGGCGGTTACTGCGTCGCCGGTACCCAGGTAGGTCCGGCCCGCGATGATGAGAATGAGCGCGTCATTCGGCTGGTCGCGCAACGCGGCGTCGGCCCGCCGCCTCGCGCTGGCGGTGTCCTTGCGAAGCAGATCGATCGTGATCAGGCCCTCGATGGCATTGACATTCCGCTTGTCGAGCGCGATGGCCTTTTCAAACGAAGCCTGTGCGCCGCTGACGTCCTTCTGGGCCAATTGCATGCGCCCGATCTCCGCCCGCACCACAGCATCATTCGGCAGAGCCGCGACGAGCGCGCGCAGCGACCTGGCAGCATCGTCGGGATGGCCCGAGTTGATTTCGGCGCGCGCCAGCAAATAGTGCGCTTCTGCCTGATTGGGCGCCAGGCGCACAGCCTCCCTGCCGTACGTCACGGCCTCGTCGAACCGCCCGAGCCAAAGCGAGAGCCGCGTCAATTCGACGAACGCAGGCGCATAGGAGCTGTTCAACTGCAGGACTCGCTTCTGCTCGGTGACGGCCGCGTCGAACTGCAGGTCTGCCGCGAGCAATTTGCCGGCCACATGGTGGGCCGAAACGGAATCGGGATTCGCATCCGCAGCCCGTCGAATCGTGGACAGCGCTTCCGCGCGGTTCCCTTCCACGGCGAACAACTGCGCCTTCGCGATCAGCGCCTCTGGCAGGTTGGGTGTCTTTGCCAGAATTTCGTCCACCAGCTTCCGGGTCGTTGCCAGATCTCCATCGACAAATCCCAGCGCGGCAAGTCTCAGCTTGGCCGCCGTGGCGTAGTCCGCGCGGGAGTCGTTGGCCGTGCTCTGCAGCAGAGCCTTGGCCTCAGATAACCGGTTGGTCAGGGCGTAGTAGTCCGCCAAGGTGAAGCGAATGTCGCTTTGCGGGTCTTTCGCCAGGATCACTTTGAGCGGCGCCTCTGCGTCCGCCCGTCGGCCAGTGCTCAGGTAGAACATCGCCAAGGCACGATTGAGCAGGTTGTTCGACGGTTCAATGGCCAGGGCGTCGGTCATCACCTTCTCAGCCTGCGCCAGGCGGCCGGTGTTCCAGTACAGATTCATCAGCGCCAGCCGTGGGATGACCGCGTCGGGCGCACCCGCAATGGCCTTCTTGTAGGTTGCCTCAGCCTTGTCAGCCTCACCCAGTTGGGACTGAACGAGACCGAGGTTAAGGTACGACGACCCGCGCGACGGGTCGATCGTGATGGCGGTCTCCATCTCTTTGAGGGCGTCGTCCAGGTTCTTCAGGCCTGCGTAGGCATTCCCCTTGAGGACCAGCGCATCCGTATTCTTGGGGTCGAGAGCCAGAGCTTTGTCCGCGCGTCCCTTGGCGTCTTCGAATCGATTGGCCAGGAGGAGAATGTTGCCGGCCTGAATCTGGGCGTCGATGTCGGAACCCAAGAGGTCGGCCGCGCGCACATATTCTTCGAGTGCCTTACCAGCTTCGTTGGTCTGCCAGTACGCGTCAGCCAACTTTCGGCGAGCCACACCTGACTTTGGGTCCTTGACGACCGCCTGCCGGTAGGCAAGCAACGCCTGCGGCAGCTGCTTCTTGGCGAGTAAATCATCGCCTTTCTTCACAAACTCGGCCGCGGATTCGGAACCGCAGGACGACAGGGCCACGGCAGTGCTGAGCACGATCCCCGCTAATGTCAGTCGCCGTCGGGTGTGTATTGTGCGCATGGCTGATTCTACTGCCAAAAAAAATGGCGCCAAGGTTGCCCTTGGCGCCATCGGTCATTGAGCCCTTCGAGAGCTTACTTCTTGAGCTTGCGACGGACCAAGCCGGCCAGACCCAGAAGGCCCGTGCCGAACAGCACCATCGAGCCCGGCTCCGGAACCAGCGTCAGGTTGACGTCCGGGGACGCGGCGTAAATCGACGTGTCGCCCAAGCCAATCCAGAACGTCGTCCGGGTAATGATCGAGAAGCCCGTCAGGCCAGGCGTGATGATGACCGGACCCGGGTCATTCTGGCAGGAGTTCGAACCCGGGCTCATGATAGGCGTGCACGAGGCGTTATTGCTCGCGATACCGTTCGGCGGAATCACGGCCGAGTTCGTGGACGAATACCACGCTCGGAACTCCACAAGGCCGCGGCTCGGGGTGTTTCCGAACGACGCTTCGCTGGCGCCCAGCGATACGTCGAACGAGTAAGCCGGCGAGTTCGGCACGAGCGAGTAGCCCTGGACGATCGTGTAAATCTGCAACGGGGCCACGTTCGTCTGTCCCGTCCGGACGGCGCCAGGAATCACGAACTCAGCCGCACCAGTCGGACCTTCGAAAGCCGTCACGGCGCCTCGCAGCGTGTAGTCACCAAAGACGGTGCCGGAAGCGATCGTGTCGCCCGGGATCACCGCGCTACAGGCCACCTGGCAGACCACCCAGCTAAACGTCAACGCCGCTTCCGCCTTCGGCGCCGCCGCCAAGGAGAGCGCCGCCACCATCAAACCAACTCCTAGAAAACGCTTCATATCCATTCCTCCGAGGCCGAAGCCCCTTGTGGGTCCCAGTTTACGATCCGCAGCTTCGACCTCTGACAACCTGCGGTGCTTAACAGCCTTCTATGTAGCAAGAACAATGCCCGGCTTACGTCTGATTTATTATATGTCGTAACTTGCTAATAACAAACGACTTGCGTCCAACTTACACTACGGTCAACTGTCTAAAAGTCTGCTTTGGGAGGTACTTTAGGCTCACCTTCACCGTCCGAGGCTCGCCAGGGTCTTCTTGGCCTCTTCGGCCCCCTCAAACGACGTGCTCATCGCCAGCGCCTTTTTCAGCGCGGTCTTGGCTTTCTCGACGTCTCCCGTTTGCGAGTACGCCATTCCCAGGTGGTAGTAAACCGCCGGGTCAGAAGTGTCTTTCTTGAGGCTCGCCTCGAGGCTGCGCACCGCCTGCGGGAACATGCCTTTGCGGTAGTAGGCCCACCCCAAGGTGTCGTTCACATGGGGCTCGTCGAGAAGGCTTCGTTGAGCGACCTGCGCAAGTTGCAGAGCCTGGTCGAGGTTCCGATTTGAGGCAACGTACAGCCATGCCAGGTTATTCGCTGCAACGGCTGCCGACGGATCGATCGTCAGCGTCTTCTGGTACTGCGCTTCGGCGGCCGGGAGGTCCTTCTGCGATTCCATAATCATCCCGAGCACCGTATTGGCCGGCACCGATCTGGGGTTGCGCTTCACCACATCCTGGTATTGATCCCGCGCATCACCGAGCCGGTTCTGGCCGATGTACAGCTGACCCAGGAGGCTATACGCGGCCAGCCGAGAGGGTTCGCGTTCGATGGCTTCCTTGAGCAGTTCCTCGCTTCGTGCGAAGTTGCCGGCAGCGGCGTGGGCTCGCGCGCCCATGATGTAGAGATCCGCGCTCGGCGGCATCCGCTTGATCGCCTCGTCGACGCGGTCGACGGCGTCCTTTTTGCGACCCGCCAGCAGATCGAGGGCGACCAGGCCCTGCAGCGCCTCAAGGTCGTTGGGAGCCACCGCCAGAACTTTCGTGTAGCTAGCGCGAGCGGCCGCGGTGTTGCCGGCCGCGAGATTGCGCACCGCCACCAGGTTCTGCACCGGGACGGCGTTTGGAAATGCTTTTTCGAGGCTCGCCAGTTCCGCCGTGGCTTTCGTGACATCGCCCCGAAGGAGCAAGACACGGACGAGCAGCGACCGTGCGACGGCGCTGCCGGGCATGATTGTCAGCACCTGACGCACATAGGCTTCCGTTTTGTCCGCGTTACCCGCACGCAGATTCAATTGCGCCAGCGCGATTAGTGCTGGTATCGACTTCGGTTGGATCCGCAGCACTTCCTCATACGCCTTGGTCGCTTCCTCCGTGCGATCGCGACCAGCCTCGATGCCGCCGACAGCGAAGCTCGCCTCAGCTGCCGCGGCGCTGTTGGGCTCGTCTTTGATCAACGCGGTTGCGGCCGTCATGGCCTCATCCAGCTTGTTGTCCAGCACCAGCAGCCGCAACTCGAGCAGGCGCGCGGGAGCGAACTTGGGCGTCTTCTCGAGCACGGTCTGCACGATGGTGGCCGCCACGCCGCGGTTATTGCGAGACGCTTCGATCGCGGCCAGGCGCAGCGACGCCGGCCCAAACGACTCGGGCTTTTCCTTGAGTGGGGTCAGAATTGCCTTGGCCTCGTCGATTCGACGCTGGGTCAGGTAGTAATCCGCCAGCGAGAGTTGCGCCGCGTCCGTGTTTGCGGCCGCAGCAATGGCTTTGAAATACGGTTCCGCCTCAGCGGCGCGTCCGCTCGCCACATAAAACCCGCCGAGGGCGCGGTTGGCGTTGAGGTTGCCCGGCTCCATCGCGAGCGCGCCCTTGAATTCAGCCTCGGCTTCCACCACGCGCTGGCTCGCCCACAGGAAATTGGCCAGAGCCATCCGCGCGGAGACGGACTGTGGGGACAGGTCGACGGCTTTGCGGAACGTGGCCTCCGCTTCCTTCAGGTCGCCGCGCTGCGCCTGGATGACGCCGATGCTGGCGTAAATCTGCTCGTTCCCGGGATTGAGCGCCAACGCTTCCTGATACTCATCCAACGCGTTTTCGAACTGCTTGAGTCCGGCCAGCGAGTTGGCCTTGAGGACCAGGGCCTCCGCGCTTTTCGCATCCAACGCGATGGCCTTGTCGGCCCGGCCATTGGCATCCTCCCAGGCCTGGGCCAGGAGCAGCCAGTTACCGGCGCGAATCTGCGCTTTGATGTCACCTGGCAGCAAGTCCGCGGCGAGTACGGCTTCGCGAAGTGCTCCCCGAAAATCGCGCTGCTGGAGATAAACGTCGGCGAGCTTGGCCCGCACGTCTCCCCGCTTGGGGTCCGCCTGAATGGCCAGTTTGTATTGCACGACCGCTTCGGCCAGCATCTTCTTGTCGAGGTAGTCATTGCCCTTGGCAAACAGAGCCGAGGCGTCAGGCTTGGAACAGGCGGCGACCGAAAGGGACAGCGCGATCAGCGCGAGGACGAAGAGTCTTTTCACAAAACGCTCCAAAGCTTCCGGGCTTAGTTCGGCAAGAAGTTGCTGAGCGCGGGCATGAGTTCATTTACGAACGCAATCGCGCTCTTCTCACCAGCGGCTTCCGCGTCCGCCGACGTGCCATTGATCGGGACGACGATACGAACGATAGCCGCGTCCGTGCGGTTGTAACGCGCCGCGTCCATGACCAGATAGATCTTGCTCCAGTATTCGCTGCCGACGATCCGCCCACGGCCCTGGTACCAGTAGAGCACCAGTTGCCGTTCGGCGCCCTTCTGAATGAGGAAGCGGTTCACGCTCATCGGCGGCGCGTTCGCATCGCGCGGATCGGGAATTGTCAGCAGCGACTGCGAGACCGGCTCCCAGCCGGCGCCCGGAAGACAGTTTTGCGGTGAGTGCATCGTGTCGCCCTGCTTCTGGCTCTTCCAGTAGCCGACGTAGAGGTCCGCGAACGCGCCGTTTCGTTCATAGAGGCGGGTGAGGTAGTCATCGAGGCCCAGTACGGCCAGGACCTTTTCGGTCATCGGCGGCCGTTGCGTACCTTGCCAGTCGCCCAGTTGCATCGGGAACAGCGAGAAGGACATCCGCAGCGGCGTGTCCTCGGCCCGATCCGCTCGAGCGACGGCGATCGACGTGGCCAGGAGGCAGATCATGACGACGATGATGCGTGTGCGCATAGCGTTACTTCGCCTCTTCGCGTTGCGGCGCGAATTTCAGAATGGCGCGTTGAATGACCAGAATCATGGCAAACGCAAAGATGAAGACGATGAAGCCTGAGAATTCGTGAAAGAAACCTTCCGCTGCTTCCGGGCCAACCCACTCCGCAGCCATTCCTGAAGAGGCCACGCGCGCGCCGTTGGCCACAATCGCCACAGGTACGGCGGACACGACGATGAGGGTCCGGACCCATGTGCGCGGGTCCATGAAGTAGCCGTACACAAGCCCCAGCGTGATTAGCGACACGAGCGAACGAATGCCGCTGCAGGCTTCGGCGACCTCGAGCGTCGTGTGCGGGAGAATCAGCACGTTGCCTTCGCGCAGCACGGGTATGCCGACCACCGCGATGGCCCATTCGCCCAGCTTCGACGCCAGCAACTGCAGGGGAAACGCGATCTGATTGAAGATGATCGACGGAATCGGAATCATCAGAAACAGAAACGCGATGGGAAATCCGACGATTCCGAGCACCGTCCAGCCGAACAGGAACAGCACAATGCCTGCGATAACAGGCAGCAGAGCGATGCGGCTCAGAAACAATTCCGAGCCCCACAGACCGGCCATGAGAACGGCGATGCCTCCGGCCAGCACGACAAGGCCGAACCACGAGGGTCGAATCGGCGCCTCGGCCAGTTTCTGCCGCCGCTCCCAGACGAAGTAGATCGACAACGGAATGATCAGAAAACCGTGGGAGTAGTTGCCGTCAACGATCCAGGCATCGACCAGGCGGACGAAGACCTGCCAGAAGACGAGAACGATCGCGCCCACAATCAGGGCTGTTGCGGTTAACTGTTTCGCGTTCAGACTCATCCGGCCTTCACTGACTGCAAGGGTTGGAGCCATTGTGCTCAGGTCGGGATTGCCCAACCTAAGTGATTGAGTAACAGGTAGTTAACATGCGCGACGCCACAAATGTTCTTCCTGTTGGGGCGCTAAAGTCAACCGGTGGACCGACTTTATTTCACCGAATCCGCAGGATCAAAGCCTTCACATCCTGACGATCGGCAACTTTCGAGTCTAGCTTGAGGGCCGCGTCCAAGTACGTCCGCGCCGCGGCCATGTCCTT
>Ga0210380_10000435_pt1 | contig 18988 bp, 14 predicted proteins | sample PLM4_5_coexredo_FD_155476 | JGI IMG/M metagenome (GOLD analysis project Ga0210380, IMG submission 155476) | Groundwater sediment microbial communities from an aquifer in East River, Colorado, USA - PLM4_5_coex redo | ecosystem: Environmental > Terrestrial > Soil > Riparian zone | place: USA... | reverse complement strand
GCTCTACGAGCTCCGCCGGGTACTGGCCTTCGACGGGTTGTCCCAGCTGCGCCTTCAGCATCACGGCGTTGACGACCGACTTCGACGAGAAGTGGTTGTTGGCGTACAGATACGACTTCCTGACCAACTCCTTCGCCGCACCGGCGGTGTCCGAGAATTCCCGCAGCTCGTCAGCGGTGTAGAGGTAGTTGTATCGGTCCTCGCTCGCGCCGTGCCGCCACCACTGAGCCGCGTTGCGTCCGTGGAGACGCATGTAATAGAAGCTGCGCACGTTGGGCAGGTAGTTCTGCCGGATCGAGAGGCGGAACTTCGGCTCGTCGATCTGCACATAGGCCGCACCAAACGTGTTGAGCAGGGAGAGCGTCTCGCCGATCGCGTCGCTCCAGCTGCGATGGCGCAGCTCGACGGCGATCGGGTAGTCGGCAAATGCCGTCGCCAGGGCCGCGAGATGGTCGTGGGCCTGCGGCGAGGCCTTGAAGCTCGGTGGAAACTGCGCCAGCAGTGCCCCCAGCTTGCCGGCCGAGGCTAGCGGGTCGATCCCCCGTCGAAACTCGTCGATGTCGTGGGGCGTCACCTCGGCCAGCATGTCGAGCAGCGGGCCCTCAGAGCCGGGCGCCGATTTGAGGGCAGCCTCCTTGAACATCTTGGGATGGGTGAATTTCTGGTAGAGCTTCAAGGAAAAATCGAAGCCTGGCGGCGTCCGCGCCACCCAGCTCCGCGTGACGTCCGGTTTCGGCTGCCCGTAGAAGGTCGAATTCACCTCGACGGTGTCGAAGTGCTCGGCATAGAACCGCAGCTCGTCGAAGCCGCTCGTGCCGTGGCGTTTCGACCGGGTCGCGGGATAGAACAGCCCGTTCCACGTCCCGTTGCCTGACGGGTAGCTCCACCCTGACGTGCCCACGCGGACGTCACCCACTCGCGCATCTTACAATCAGAGATTGGGATTGAGATGCTGACCGTCAACGAGGTCTTCTATTCAGTGCAGGGCGAGTCCACGTATGCGGGCCGCCTGTGTGTCTTCGTTCGCTTGACGGCGTGCGACCTCCGCTGCTCGTGGTGCGACACACCCTACGCTTTTCACGAAGGGACGAAGCGGTCGGTCGAGGATGTGCTCGCCGAGGTCGACCGCGTCGGGTGTCCGCTCGTCGAGGTCACCGGCGGCGAGCCGCTCCTCCAGGAAGACGTCTATTCGTTGATGCAGGGACTGCTGGATCGAGGGCGCACCGTGCTGCTCGAGACGGGAGGCCACCGAAGCACCGAGCGCGTGCCCGAGGCGGTCGTCACGATCCTCGACGTCAAGTGCCCCGGCAGCGGGGAAGAGGCACGCAACGACTGGTCGAACATCGAACGGTTGCGCCGGCATGACGAGGTCAAGTTCGTCGTGAAGGACCGAGCCGACTACGAGTACGCGCGCGGCGTGATTGCGCGCGCCGATCTCGGTCGTCGTGCGGCGGCCGTGCATCTGTCTCCGGTGCACGGCGTACTCGCTCCGCGGGCGCTGTCAGAGTGGGCACTGGCCGATGCGCTTCCCGTACGCGTGCAGTTGCAACTCCACAAGTACATCTGGGATCCCACAACCCGCGGCGTATAGGCGTGGAACCACCAACCACCAGCCACGAACCATCGGCCGTTGTACTGCTGAGCGGCGGGCTCGATTCCTACACGGCGGCGGCGATCGCTCGCGAACAGGGATTCCGCCTGTTCGCGCTCACCGTCCGCTACGGGCAGCGTCATGCACGTGAACTCGAGGCGGCGCGTCGCGTGGCCCATGCGCTCGACGTGGCCAACCACATCGAGCTCGACGTCGATCTGGCCGCGTTCGGCGGATCCTCTCTCACCGGTAGTGCCCCGGTGCCCAAGGATCGCGCGCTCGATGTGACTGAGATCCCGTCAACCTACGTGCCTGCGCGCAACACGGTATTCCTGGCCCTGGCACTCGGGTGGGCCGAAGCGCTCGGCGCCCGGGATATCGTCATCGGCGTGAACGCGCTCGACTACTCCGGATATCCCGACTGCCGGCCCGAGTTCATCGCGGCCTTCGAACGGCTGGCCTCGCTTGCGACCGCCGATGGCGTGAGGGGCGGGCGATTTCACGTCCATGCGCCGCTGCTCGCGCTCGGCAAGGCAGAGATCATCCTGAAGGGGCTGGAGCTCGGGCTCGACTACGGGCTCACGCACAGCTGCTACGACCCGAGCCCGGAAGGGCACCCCTGCGGACGGTGCGACAGCTGCGTCCTGCGAGCCGCCGGCTTCGCCAAGGCGGGCCTGCCGGATCCCATCATGCGGCGCTAGGCTCGGGGAGCATGGGGATGTGGGCGCTTGCAGCCAGTATCGCTGCCATCGCGGCGGCCGCGGGGGTCATGGTGGTCGTCGCTCGGCAGGCCGCGGCGACGCGCCGTCTGCGAGCGGAAGTGGACGACCTGCGCCGACAGATCGTCCGGCAGGAACGCCTCGCGTCGATGGGCCAGCTCGTGTCGAGTGTCGCGCACGAAATCAACAATCCCCTCCAGGCCATCGTCGGCTTCGCCGAGCTGATCCGGATGCAGCACGACGTTCCAGAGTCGATCCGGCGCGACGTCGCGCTGATCCACAAGGAGGGCACGCGCGCGTGCGGCGTGCTTCGGAATCTGACGGACTTCACGCGGCAACAGCGCGACGCGGCGGTCCCCGTGCGGCTCACCGACGTCATCGCGGCGGTCGCAGAGCTGCGCCGGCGAGGTCTCGAGTCGGCGGATATCGAACTGGATGTGGACGACCGCGCCGTGCAGCCGGTGCGCGCCGTGTTCTCCGAACTCCAGCAGGTACTGCTCAACCTCGTCGTCAACGCCGAGCAGGCCATCCAGAGCGCCGACGGCGCCGGCCGAATCACCATTCGATCGCGCGATCTCGACGGCCGCGTCGCGCTGGAGGTGGAGGACACGGGTCCCGGACTGTCGACGGAAGACGAGGCGAAGGCCTTCGAGGCCTTCTTCACGACCAAGCCCGTCGGCGAAGGCACCGGGCTCGGACTCGCAATCAGTCGCGGCATCATCGATTCCCTTGGCGGGCGGATCGGCTATCGGCGTGCCGGTCGCGGCGCGATTTTCTACGTCGAGCTGCCGGCGGAGGGCGCGTGACGACGCGCATCTACTACACCGATCCGTACTGCCGGCGGTTCGACGCGCGAGTGACCGACGCGTTCGATCTCGATCGACGACCCGCGGTCGTGCTCGATCGGACGGCCTTCTATCCCTCGTCGGGGGGCCAGCCGTTCGACGTCGGTCGGCTCGGTGGCGCGGCCGTCGTCGACGTCGCAGACGATGAACGCGGCGTGGTGCATGTGTTGTCGGCACCGCTGGCGGCAGGCGCCGCGGTTGGCGGCGAGATCGACTGGGCCCGCCGCTTTGATCACATGCAGCAGCACACGGGTCAGCACCTGCTCTCGGCCGCCTTCGATCGCCTGTTCGAGAACCAGACCGTCGGCTTTCACATGGGCGCCGAGACATCGACGATTGACCTTGCGCGTGAGGCGTCTCACGACGAGCTGGCTCGCGCGGAAGACGAGGCCAATCGCATCGTCTGGGAAGACCGCGACGTATCGATTCGCTTCGTCGATCCGTCGAGGTGCGACCCCAGCGGTCCGACGCTGCAGCTCAGAAAGGAGTCCGCGCGAGAGGGCGTGTTGCGACTCATCGAGGTGGCCGGGTTCGACCTGTCCGCGTGCGGCGGCACGCACGTGGCCCGAACCGGGGCGATTGGGATGATCGCGGTTACCGCCGACGAGAAGATCCGTGGCGGTACCCGTATCACGTTCGTGTGCGGCGACCGGGCGCAGCGCGTGTTCAGAACCCTGCGGGAATCAGTCACGGGAGCCACGAGGGCATTGTCTGTGCTTCCGGCCGCGTTGCCGGCCGCCATCGAGCGGATGCAGGTGGAGGCCAGAGATCTCCGCCGAACCGTCAAGCGTTTGCAGGAGGCCACTGCGGCGCACGAGGCCGGACGCCTCACACGCGAGTCGTCCGAGGTGTCCGGCGTTCGCATCGTGACCGCGGCGTTGGACCACTGGGACGCTGGAGGTCTCAAGACGATTGCCGCCATAATTGTGACGACCACGCCCGCGGTCGTGGCTCTCGTGTCCTCAAGCGCTCCCTTCGACGTCGTCATCGCGCGATCGCCGGACGTGTCGGTTGCGGCGCATCAGGTGCTGCGTGCGCTGCTCGATCGATTTGGCGGACGTGGCGGAGGCAAGCCCGATCTTGCGCAGGGCGGAGGGCTTGCGGGTGACGCCGGCACCATCCTTGACGCTGCCCGTCGCCTGATTTCAGATCCGTCATAGCGGCGCCGGAATTGTCAGACGAATCGCCCGAATCGCACGATTCTCGCACGAACGCGGCGGCACGCCGCTTGCGCCCGTGGACCCGTCCGACATATGAATCTCGTTCTGGCGATCGAAGCGGATTCGTCGCAGGCCGATCCGCTCGGTTCCATCGTGCGTACGAGGCTCAGCGCAGAGCTGGTACTCGTCACCTCCGCATACGCGGCGATCGTCGCGATGAATCAGCACGTCCCAGACCTGGTGCTGTTCGGCCGCGATCTACCGCAGGACCAGCGCGCGAAGATTGAAGCGCACCTCCGCTTTCTCTCGGGCGCCGCGCCCGTACGTACCCTCGACATCCCACCACTCGCCGTCCAGGCGTCCGCAGCCAAGTCAGCGTTCCCCAACCCGTTCCGCCGGAAGTCGTCACCGGATCGCAGCTCCGACACCGCCACGGCGTTCGAAGGGCAGGTAGCCGACCTGCTCGCCGCGGCCGATGCCGAACGAGCCAGCCGACCCGCCGAAGCCACCACGGGGCCGGTGTCGGTCACACGAGAGAAAACCGAGGGACCTGAGCTCGATACCGAAGTTCGTGCGGCCGAGATGTCGCTGATTGAGGCGGAAGTCGAGTTCCGCCTGCAGACCGAGCTCCATCGGGTTCGCGCCGAGGCTGCACGGGCGCAGGAGGCGGAGATCGCACGCGCGCAGGCCGAGGCCGCCGAACACCACGCGCGTGAGATGGCACGTGTGCTCGCGGAGGCAGACGTTCGGCGCAATCAGGACCTTGACCAGGGCCACGACGAGCTCGCGGCCAGGCACGAGGCAGCGCTCGCCGAAGCGCGGCACCAGGCCGAGGCGGCGGCACTTGACACTTTCCAGGTCGAACTGCAGCAGGCGCAGTCGGAGAAGGAGCGTCTCGCGACCGAGCTCGCCCGCGCGCAGAAGGAGGCCGAGGATCGGCTGGCGTCGGCGCTCGACGAGGCACGGCATCGAGCCGAGGCGGCGGCGCGCGACGCCTTCACGCTTGAACTGCAACAGACGCAGGCGGAGCACGAGCGTCTTCTCGCAGCCGAGCTCGCTCGTGCGCAGAAGGAGGCCGAGGATCGGCTGATGCCCGCGCTGACCGAGTTGCGAGGGCAGCTCGAGCGGGAACGCGAGGAGCACGCGGCTGTGGTTGCCCAGGCGGGCGAATCGCGCGACAGCGCGGTGCAGAAGGCGAGACACGCCGCCGAGACGGCCAGCGCCCGCGCCCGCGAGTTCGAGGCGGCGGCCAAGGCCGCCGCTGTGCGCGTGCATGAGTTCGAGTCCGCGACCAAAGCGACCAACGCCCGCCTGCAGAAGCTCGAAACTGCTGCTGAAGCCGCCAACGCCCGCGTGCGTGAGCTCGAGACCACCGCCAAGGCCGCCAGTACGCGCGTGCGCGAACTCGAAGGCACGGCTGAAGCGGCCAATGCCCGCGTGCACCAGCTCGAAGGCACGGCGGAAGCGACCAGTGCTCGTGTGCGTGAACTCGAGGCTGCGACCGAAGCCGCCAATGCCCGCGTGCTGGAACTCGAGGCCGCAACCCAGGCGGCCACGACGCGAGCCGCGGATGTCGAAGCAGAGATCGCGCGCGTGCGCGCCGAGGCCAATGCCTCGTGCGAGGCCACCATCCAGGAAGCCGTTCGGATGGACGAGGCGGCGACGGCCCGCATCAGCGAGGTCGAGGCCGAGATGGCCCACGCGGTCGCCGAGGCGGTGGCCGCGCGCGACGCTGCCGTGGAAGGGGCGCGCCGAAGAGACGAGGCGGCCGCGGCCCGGATACGCGAGGTCGAGGCCGAGATGGCCCGCGCCGTCACCGAGGCGACGGCGTTGTGCGATACGGCCGTCGAGGAGGCGCTCCGCAGAGACGAGGTGAGGACGGCTCGGATACGCGAGCTCGAGACCGAGATGGCCCATGCGGTCGCCGAGGCTGCGGCCTCGGGGGATGCCGCGGTGGAAGAGGCACGTCGGACGTCCGAGGCCGTGGCGGCGGAAGCCGACGCTGTTCGTGACGCCGCCATCCGGGAAGCACAGCAGGCGATTGAAGCCGCCGTCCTTCGAGCTCAGCATGCCGAGCAGGAGATGGCGCGCAGTGCGGCTGAGGCCGCCGATGCGCGCAACGCCGCAGTGCAGGAGGCCCAGCGGCTCAACGAGGCTGCCGCCGCCCGCGAGCACGAGATGATGGCACGGGTTGCAGCCGCGGCCGAGGATGCGAAAAAGGGGATCCTTCGCGCCCAACAGGCCGAAGCGAAGGTCGCGCGCATCAAGGCCGAGGCTGACGCGTCGTGTGAAGCAGCCCTACTGGAGGGGATTCGCATCGAGGAGGCCGCGACCGCGCGGATTCAGGAGGCGGAGGCCGCGGTGGCGAGGGCCATGGCTGAGGCCGACGCGGAACGTGACGCCCTGCAGGAGGCGTTGCGCATTTCCGAAGAAGCGAGCCAGCGCGCCCGCGACGCGGAGCTCGAGACGGCACAGGTCAAGGCCAACGCAGCGGCCTTGCGCGACAAGGCGGTGCAGGAGGCGCTGCGGGCCACGAAGACGGGGAGCAAGCGCGCCCGTGACGTGGAAGTCGAGGTCACGCGTGTGAAGGCCGAGGCCGAGGCGGCACGCGACGTAGCGATTGAGGAAGCCCAGCGCAGCGCCGAGGCCGCAGCCGAGCGCGCACGTCTCGCGGAGGAACGACTTGCGGCGGCGGTGGCCGAGGCGCGCGCGCAGGTGCTCGCAGATGCGCGGCACACATTCGAGATGCAGACGGCCGCGGCATCGGCGGAAGCCGCGGCACAGCTCGAGGCCGCCGTGGCACGCATGCGTGGCGACGACGAGAGCCGCGTCGCCAGGCAGGTCGCCCAGGCCAGACAGGAAGAGCAGACGAAGCTCGAAGCCTCGTTGACCAAGCTGCGCGATGAACTCGATCAGGCTCGTCGCGCCAATCGAGACTCCGAGCGTCGCGCCGACGACGGACGGCGCGTGGACGTGCTGGAGTTCCAGAAGGCGGCCGCCGAGGCAGCGATGGCCGCCGACACGGTGCGCATCCATGCAGTCGAGAACCAGCGGCTCGAGGCCGAGCTCGCGAAAGTGCGGCTGGAAATGCAGCGTCTCGAAGCCGCGTCCGCCGAGTCCGGGGCGCCTCGCGACACCCGATCGTTCTGGTCGCGCCTGCCGTTGGACCTCTTGCGCTGGGACCTTGTCGCGGCGGTGGTGGTGCTGCTGATCTCGCTCGTGGCCGCGGTGGTCTATGTGCCGCGCATGTTCAACCCCACGAACAAGGCCGCCGCGACCCAGCTTGCCAATACGGCCAGCGATGCCGCCGCCAACGCGGCTGCCGCAGCGGCCGCGGTTGGACCGTCCGTCAAGACCGCCCTCGTCGCAGCCGAACGGTCGGCCCGCCGTCCCGCCCAGGCTCCAGCCAGCCGCCCGAACGCCGCCTCTCAGACGTCAACGTCGGGCGGATTCCTCGCCGCCTTCTCGCGCATCCCCATGGACGTGTTCGCCGATGGCCGTCGCATCGGCACGACCGAAGACGGACAGATCATGCTTTCGGCCGGATCGCATGAAGTGCAGTTCGTGAGCGAACGGTTTCGCTATCGGTCCACCGTCACACTCGCGATTCGTTCTGGACAGGTGACGCCACACACGGTGACGCTGCCGTCAGGCTACGTGCGCGTCACGACCACCCCCGGAGCCGAAGTGTGGATCGAGGGCGCGCGCGTCGGTGTCGCACCGCTCAGCCCGGTACCGGTCCCTATCGGCACCCGGGAAGTCGTCGTGAAGGGCAGCACGCTCGGCGAGCGCCGTCAGTCGGTCGAGGTCAAGTTCGGCGAGACCGCCGAACTGACGGTCACAGGCACTTCGGGACCCGCGACGCCGCCCCGGCTCGCGCCATTGAGCCAGTATCGACCCTAGGCCGGGATTCGATTCGGGGTTCGCGACTAGCGGGCGTATTCCGCGAGGCGAATAGCGATGGCATCGATCGCCGCCACGGCCTGTGCCGGCGCCCCCTCGAAGTTATCCAGGATGATCGCGAACGCCATCGGCACTCCGTCGCGGCCCTTCACGTAGCCGGCCAGCGCCCGCACGTTCGACATCGTTCCTGTTTTCGCCCGCACGTTGCCCTCGGCCGGCGTTCCCCTCAGGCGTCCCGCGAGCGTCCCATCGACGCCTGCGACGGGCAGCGCAGCCATCCAGGGGCTCGCCAGCGTTGGATCGTACATGCGCTCGAGTACGACCAGCAGAGTCTCGGCAGACAGCACGTCGCGTCGCGACAGCCCCGACCCGTCCACGAGTTGAACGCCATCGGCCGGAACGCCCCACGTCAGCAGCCGCCCCCGCATTCCCTCGAGCGCCTGATCGTTGGTGAACGGCCGTGGTCCGGCCGCGTTGAGACGCTCCACAGCCTCGCCGTAGAGGTTGATGCTGTCTTTCAGCATCGCCGTCGCGATCGCCGACAAGGGATGTGAACGATACGTATAGAGCACCTGGGCGTTCTCGACGTTGACTGCTGTGGCGAGGTCGTCCCCATCGACCGCGTCTCCGCCAACCTCGACGCCGGCAGCCACGAGGCGACGCTTCAATGCCCTGACTACCCGCGTGGTCGGATTGCCGACGGCAACCGACAGCTCGGCGGGCGACGCGCCGACGGGAATCGACCCCGCGATGGTGAGGTGCTCCTCGCCCGGCCGCACCTCTGGCCAGAGCAGTTGGTCGCTACCCGCCGCGCCGGTCACGGATCGATTGATCACCGCGTCAGTCGGCGTGTCCGCATCGACGCCCACGGACGTCGGCGCGCCGGCCGCCGCCCCGGGCGCGACCACGACCGGCATCCGGTTCTCAGCCAGATTGAGCGCGCCGAAGATCGCTCCGGTCGCATAGCCCAGGTCGTCCCACGACCAGCCGAAGCCTGGCCTCGGTTCCTCGAACGCGTCGTCCACCCCGACGATGCGGCCGTCGACGCGGTGGATACCGGCGCTGGCCAGCCCTGTCACCCAGGTGGAGAGGTCGTCACCCCCTCGTCCGCCCAAGGCGGGATCGCCTGCGCCAACGACCAGCAGGTCGCCATGCAGTACGCCGTCCGACACGGGCCCGGTGGCGCGCAGCGTCGTCTCGAACCTGTAGTCCCACCCGACCGCGTCGACTGCGGTCGCCACCGTGACCAGCTTGGCTGCGGACGCGGGCACCAGAAGCGATCGCGGGTTCAGCTCGAACAGACGTTCGCGGGTCGCCAGCGATTGGACGACGATGCCCCATGTAGCGCGCTGGACGCCGGGCATGCTCACGGCGGCGTTGATGTCGGACCGAAGACGCTGGAGCGCCGTGGACGGTGTGATTGGCGCAGCGGGCGGGCGAGCCTTCGCGCAGCTGACAAGGAATGCAAAATTCAAAAGGCAAAATGCAAACAAAACCCACCTACGCAAGAACGGGGTGTACGGCGTGACGGCCTTCACCCCGACGCTGCAAACATCACAATGTTTGCATCTTGCATTTTGCATTTTGAATTACGGTGTCACTTGAGCGAGTCGAGTGCCGCGAGCGCATCGTTAAACGCGACCGCTTCCACCGTGGCCGTGCCCGGTTCGTCGGCGCGGGCGGCCATCACGGTGGTGCCCTGACGGGCAAAGGTCACCGTCTCGGTTCTGGCATTCTCCATCTTCAGGGTGGCGACCAGCGCCGGCATCTTCAGCGCCGGGTCCGACTTGTCGACGAACATCGACGCGCGGATGTTTGAGAGCTTGGTGAGGAGGTCTTCCACCTTGGCGGTGTCGACCATCTTGCCCGCAAGGTCCTTCCAGATGTCCTTGCCGTCCTTGTCCTTGGAGTGTTCGAACACCACGGTCTCGGCACCGCGCTGCAGCTCGACGCGCGTGGCGTTGAACGACCGCGCATCGAACAGGTCTTTGCGGCGAAACGCGTCCGCCCCTTTTTCGAGGTCGGTCGCGGCGGTCATCGGTATGGTGAACACCATCGCCCGCGACAAATCGCGCGCGTACACGGCGTCGCCCTCCATCTTGCCGATGGCCAGCGCGGCGCGGGCGCTGCCCGCCTTGACGGTTGCGGTCAGCGTGGGCGCGTCGAGGCCGAACATTTTCGGGTTGGAGGCCTCGGACGAGACGATCTTCTGCATCTGCGCCGACGACAGCGCCGTCAGCGCGGCCTCGGCGGCCGCGAAGTCGGCCCGCGCCTTGTACGGCGTCACGAGGTGCCATTCCCCGTCGCTCTTGGCGAGCTGGATCGTGTTGCCCGCGCGCGCGATCTCGAGGCCGTCCACCTTGTCGTGCTCGAACTTCAGCACGGCCTTGTCACGAAGGTCGAAGGGCGTTCGATTGAACGTGTTGTCCAGGTACGACGCAATCAGGAACACACGCTTCTCGTCGGGACGCTTGGCGTAGAGATCGCTGCCGGTGGCCGTCTTGTCGCCGATGAGGAGTCGCTGGAGATTCTGCTGTCCCTTGAGACGGAACCCGATTTCGATCGCCGCCGAGGTCAGTCCGTACGGCGTGAGGTCGGTCGGGTTGTCGTCCACCACGCGAGTAATCTCGAGCGACGCCAGGCTGCTGGCGGCGTTCGACAGCTGACCCTGGTCGGCGTCGGTCTTCTCGGGCTCGACGAGTTGCCACGTGCCCGTCGTCTTGTCGGCCCGCGTGGCCTGAACCCCTTTGGGCATGAAGCGAATCTCTTCGATCTGATCCGCCTCGACCGTGAACGCCTTGGCTTTGACCTCGGGGGCGTCCGATGCGGGTTTCTTCGAATCAACGAAGTAGATGTAGGCGCCGAGCCCCACCAGGACGACGGCCATTGCCAGCGTTGAGGTCAGTCCTCGCACGTCAGCGCCTCCTCCACCACGTATAGGCACCCGAGGCGAAGACGAGGCCGGGGATGATGAGCAGCGACATCCACATCACCGCGGTGGCTCGCTGGGCGGTCAGCGTGAGGCGGCTGTCGCCGGGCGGCTTTGGACGAATGGAGATCAGGTTCTCCTGCTGCGCCAGCCAGTTGATCGAGTTGACGAACAGGTCCTGATTGCCCTGGATGCTCAGCGCATAGTTGGCCGCGAAGTCCGAGTCGCCGATCGTGACGAAGCGCGATTCCGGCGTGCGCGGCTGATCACCCGCGGGCTTGGTCGGGTCTGGCTTCGGGGCGTCCACGGCTGTCGTCGCCGTCACCGCGCCGATTGACACCGGTCCGGCCGTGTCGCCCTTGTCGGTGTTGATCTCGACCTTGCCCGACTTGAGCTGAGCCATGTCGGTTTCCGCCCAGCTTCTCGCGCTGGTCTGGATGATCGACACCGCCGCCCGGCCTTCCTTGGCCGGCAGGATCGGTGAGACCGACCTCGAGAGCGGAAAGGCGGTGATCACGTTGAAGCGTTCGGTGATCGGATGCGACGGGTACTGCGCCACGACGGGGACGGACGCGTCGGTGCCAATCAGCTGACCCATGCCGCTCGCATCCACCACGACGTCCTTGCCGGCCTTGAAGTCCCAGTCCGCGAGCAGCGCCTCGAGCACCGGCGTCGGCGGGCCGGTGTCCTCGGGCGGGTCAACGAGCACCATCAGGTGCCCACCCTTGCGGAGAAACCGCTGCAGCATGTCGGCTTCCGGCTGCAGCAGGTCGGTTTTCGGTCCGGCGATGACGACTACCGAGGCGTCGGCCGGCACGTCGGTCGCCTGCGCGAGGACGGTCTTGGTCACCTCGTAGTTGTCGCGCTCGAGCGCCCCTTTCGCGCCGCTGAATCCGTCGCGCTCGGTGCCGTCGATGTCGCGTTCGCCGTGCCCCTGGACGAAGTAGACCTTCTTCTTGCTTCCGGTCAGCACCTTGACCAGTCCGTTGGTCAGGTCCTGCTCGTCTGACGAGGTCACGCGTTCGGTTCTGCCCTTGTACTCGATGACGACCGTGCCGTAGCTTTGCACCTGGTACTGACGAGCCTCGACCGGGCTCTTGTCTGCGTCGATGTACCGCACGTTGATTCGCGAGGGTACCTGGTACTTGTATTCATCGAGGGTGCTGCGGAACCGATCGGGGCCCTCCTGCGGGTTGTAGAACGCGAGCATCGTCAATGGCGCGTCCACGCTCTTCAGCAGGTTGACGGTCTGATCCGACAACGTGAACTGGCGGTTCGACGTCAGATCCCAGCGCTTGTTCTGGCGGACCGACAGGTAGTTCACCGCGACGAGGATCGCGATGAAGATGACAGCGCTGAGGGTCGCGATCGCGCCGTAGCGCGCGTTGCGCCGACGGAAATACTGGACAACCTCCGGCCCCTGTCCGAGCACGTAGAGGGCCACGCACGCCAACCCGGCCCAGGCGGCGTACGACGCGTACTGATCCCATTCGGGCCTGAGCAGACGCACGGCGACAGCGCCCATCACCAGGGCGGTGCCGATCCACAGGACGATGTTCAGAATCTTCTTGATCATGACGTCAGCCCTTCCATCGCTCGGTGTCGACCGCCCGGGCCGTCAGGAAGAGACCAAGCGAGATGACGCTGACGTAGTAGACCAGGTGCTTGGTATCCACGACGCCTTTCGTGAAGTCGTCGTAGTGGTCGGTGATCGAGAGGTAGTTCAGCACAGCCTGCGTGGTGGGGCTGGTGAAGGAGGCGATCCAGTTGATCACCCACAGCATCAGGAAGACGGCGAAGGTCACCATGCCGGCCACGATCTGGTTCTTGGTGAGACTCGAGATGAGCAGCCCCACCGCGATGAAGCCGCCGCCCATCAGGAGCAGCCCTACGTAGCCGGACACCACCGTTCGCCACTCGGGGTTGCCAAACGAGAAGAGCATGCCCATGTGGAGAAGCGTCACCGCCAGCATTGCGGCAAACAGCCCCATCGCCCCGAGGAACTTGCCCATGATGATCTGGAAGTCGGTGACGGGTGAGGTGAGCAGCAGCTCGATCGTCCCCGACCGCTTTTCCTCCGAGTAGGTGCGCATCGTGATCAACGGCAGCACGAACAACAGGATCACGCTGGCGTTGAGGAAGAGCGGACGAATCAGCTGCTGATTCATGTTGGCCGCCCCGGGGCCTTCCGGCCCCCCCATCTGCGCGCTCTGCTGGTCGAAGATGATGACCATCGCGTAGAAGAAGTATCCCCAGAGCAGCGCGAAGAACCCAATGACGACGTAGGCGATCGGCGTCGAGAAGTACGACTTCAACTCGCGGCTCGCGATCGCGACGATGTTACTCATGGGCAACCTCCGTGAGCGCGTCTGGAGTGGCGCCGGGAGCGGCGTCGGGGGTGGCGTCGGGGGTGGCAATATCCTCGGTGGTCACGTGGAGGAAGACCTCTTCGAGGCTCATGCGCATGGGCCGCATTTCGAGGAGACCCCAGCCCTGACGGACCACGGACGCCGCCAGGTCTCGACGGACATCGCGTCCGGCCTCGCTATCCACTTCGAAGCCGATGACGTGTTCCTTCGTGTCAGCGATCGACACGCGGGTCACGCCAGCCACGCGCCGAAGCGTCTCGGCGGCGTCGGCGCCAGGGGCGTCCACCTGCACGTACATCGTTTCAGAGCCGCGCAGCCGCGCGGTCAGGTTGTCTGGCGTGTCGACCGCCACGACCTTGCCCTTGTTGATGATGACGACGCGCTGGCAGGTCTGGCTGACTTCCGGAAGGATGTGCGTACTCAGGATGATCGTGTGATCGCCGGCGAAGCCTCTGATGAGTTGGCGCGTCTCGATGATCTGCTTGGGGTCGAGGCCGGCTGTCGGCTCGTCGAGCACCAGGACGTCCGGGTTGTGCATCAGCGCCTGCGCCAGTCCGACGCGCTGGCGATACCCCTTCGACAGCTTGCCGCAATGACGGTTGGCCATGTCGGCGACGTGGGTCCTCTGCATCATCTCGCCAACCCGCGTCTTGATCTCCCGCCGCGGCACGCCCTTGATGCGCGCGACGAAGAGCAGGTACTCCAGTACCGTCATGTCGGGATAGAGGGGCGGCGTCTCCGGCAGGTAGCCGATGCGGCGCTTCGCTTCGATCGGCTGCTCCAGCACGTCGTAGCCGGCCACGACCGCCGTGCCTTCGCTCGGCGGCATGTAGCCCGTGAGCATCCGCATCGTCGTGGTCTTGCCCGCCCCGTTGGGACCCAGGAACCCGAGAATCTCGCCCCGCTCGACGTTGAAACTCACGTCATCGACCGCGGTGACGGGGCCGTACCGCTTGGTCAGATGCTTCACCTCGATCACGGTGCCTCCGTTGGCATATCCAGGATGGCCAGAAAAGCCCGATTATACGTAGGTCGGGTCCTGTTTGAGGTCCTTGCGGTGTTTCCGACGCCGCGGACCGCCAATCGGTCTGGATTCGCTCAGAGATTAGGGCGGCAGGCGCCCAGGCTCCTAGGCTTTCCGGTTTGAGAAGAAGTGCGAGTTGACGAACTCGGTGATGGCCGCCTGATCGTCGAGGCCGAGGTTCAGGAACTCGAGCCCCATACCCACGCCTTTGTCGCTCCACGCAACCTTGGATTCCGCATCGATGTCGCGCTTGCCCTTGGGCAGGCGGAAGCGCGCCCGCACGACAACGCCCTTCTGGAGCGGGCTCGTGGTGCGCACGGCGAGCCCGCTGCGGCTGATGTTCAGCGTGACCGCCGCCGCAATCGTGTTGCCGAATCGGTAGGCCACGGGTATGCCCAGTGCCACGCGCGGGCCGTTGCGCCGGTTCAACTCGTCTGAATAGAGATGGGGCGAGAGCGCTGGAAGGATGTGTTGGAGGGCCGTGTATTCGTTGACATAGCCCGAGACGTTGAGCGTCGCCAGTTCCTGCACCTCGGCGGCGCTCGCGATCGTTCCACTGAACACCACGATGGTCGGCCGCACGGGATCGATCCGGCGCAGGCGACGGATCAGGCTCACGCCGTTGGCGTGCGGCAGGCGGAGGTCGACGACGACGAGGCCGATCCGGTCGAGGTCGGCCGTGACCAGCGCCACGAGGTCGTTCCCGTTGGTGACCGCCACGGTCCGGTGTCCCGCTGCCTCGAGCGTTGTTTTGAACCGGTCGCGCACGAAGGCGGTATCGTCGGCGACGACGATGGTCCGGGCGAGCACAGCGGCAGAGGAACCCACGTCTTCTCTATCGGTATGGCGCGTTCCGGACCATAGGCTTCATTGCAGACATTGTTGCGATCCCGATATAATCCGACGCTCTACCGGGAAGTGCTGCATCTACAGGACGTGCGGCGGCTGCCCGGCCTGCTGAGGCGGCGGTGCCGCCCGATGGAGCCCCCAATGGCGACGTGCCCGGCGTGTGATTTCGACGAGATCGACACCGCAGACTACGAAGAGGGCGACGAGTTCAGTTGCCCCGAGTGCGGCAAGGGGCTGGTGTGTATGGGCGGCGACGAAGTCGATCTGGCGGCCGATGACTTGGACGACGAGGACGACGACGACGAGGAGGACGAGGACGACGACCTCGAAGACGACGACGATGATGACGAGGACGAGGACGAGGACGTCGTCGACGAAGAGGATTTCGAAGAGTGAGCCAGGCGCCCGACGAGCGGCGCCTCTTTGACGTTCTCGCCACCTTCGATTCGGTGATCGTCGCCTTCAGCGGAGGCGTCGACAGCGCGTACCTGGCGTGGGCGGCGACCGAAGTGCTGGGCCGCTCGCGCGCCCTCTGCGTGACGGCCGAAAGCCCCAGCTACCCCGATCGGCATCGGCAGCTCGCGCTCTCGATCGCGCGCCAGGTCGGGCTCCACCACGAAATCATCCACACCGGCGAAGTTGATCGGCCGGACTATCGCGCGAACCCGACGAACCGTTGCTACTTCTGCAAACAGGAGCTGTACGGCGCGCTCTCGGCGCTGGCCAGCGACCGAGGGTTCGGCACCATCGTGGATGGCTCCAATGCCGACGATCGCGGCGACTATCGCCCGGGCCGTCAGGCGGCTCGCGAATTTGGCGTGCGGAGTCCCCTCGACGAGGCGGGGCTGGCCAAGGCGGACATCCGAGACCTGTCGCGCCGCGCCGGATTGACGACCTGGGACGAGCCCGCGTCGGCGTGCCTGTCGTCGAGGATTCCCTATCACTCGGAAGTCACGCCCGAGAAGCTGCGCCTCATCGAGCGCGCAGAGGCACGGCTGCGTGATCTGGGCTTCCGCGTCTGTCGCGTGCGCCATCACGGCGAGCAGGCGCGCGTCGAGATCGGACGCGACGAGCTGTCGCGCGCGCTCGACGCCGACATGAGCCGGCTGATCGCTCGCGAACTGATGGCCCTTGGCTATCAGGAGGTCACGATCGACCCTCGCGGCTACCGGCTGGGCAGCCTGAACGAGGGCATTCACGTGCGGTTGGTGGTGGGTGGTTAGCGGTTGGTGGTGGGTGGTTAGTGGTTGGTGGTAGTGGACCGCCAACTCTCACCGGCTAGCCACCCAAGGGCGACGATCGCCCTGGCGGCTGCCGCGGCCTATCTCGCGGCGCACCTCCCGTTTCTCGCCCCGTCGCTCGAGGACATCGATTCGATCAACTTCGCCCTCGGGCTGCGTGCCTTCAACCCCGCACTGCACCAGCCTCACCCCCCCGGTCACCCGGTGTACATGGCGCTCGGACACGTGTCTCTCGCAGTCGTCGAGCGCGTCACATCGATGTCGAGCGTCGCGGCCGAAGCTTGGTCGCTGGCGATCTGGTCGGCACTCGGCGGCGCGGCGGCCATCGTCGCCGCGTGGTTCCTCTTCGTGGCGCTGGCCCAGAGGTCGAAACCTCTGCAGGGCGAGTCAGGAGTCGCGACATGGGCCACGCTGCTGCTCGCGGTCTCACCGCTGTTCTGGATGTCTGGCTCGAGGCCGATGAGCGACATGCCCGGCCTGGCGATGGCGCTTGGCGCGCAGGCGCTGCTGCTGATGTCTCGCGCGCGTCCCGCGCGCCTGATGCAGGGGGCGCTGCTCGCTGGCGTTGCGGTTGGTTTACGCGTGCAGGATGCGGCGCTGACCCTCCCGCTGCTTGTGCTCGCGATTGTCGAGGCGCGCGACGCGCGACGCGCATGGCGCGCCTGCGCGGTGTTTACGGCGGCGTGCCTGGGCTGGGGCATTCCGCTCGTGATCGCCAGCGGTGGGGTGAACGCGTATCTGGCCGCCTTGCATTCCCAGGCAGGCGAGGACTTCGCGTGGGTGACCATGCTGTGGGCGGATCCGACGCCGCGCCACGCGGCCCTCGCCTTGTATCAGACGCTCGTGCTGCCATGGGCGTCGATGCCGTTGGCCGTGTGCCTCGCGGTTCCCGCTGTTGCGGGCGCGTGCGTGATGGCTCTTCGAGAGCGACGGGCGTTCGTGGCATTGGTGCTCGCGACGGCCCCGTACGCGGTGTTTCACCTGCTGTTCCAGCAGACCGACACCACGCGGTACGCGCTGCCGGTCCTGCCGGCGATCGCATGGCTCGCCGCGCGCGGGCTGGCCACGATGGGCCGCTTCACGAGGTTCGTCGCGGTTCCCGTGATCGCGTTTTCCCTGATCGTGGCGTGTCCACCCGCTGTGGCCTACGGCCGCGAGGCGCACCCTGCCTTTCGCGCGATTCGAGATGCGGTCGAACGGGCTCGCAGCGAGGCGCCCGGGGCCGTCTACAGTCACTACAGCGTTCGACGGCCATTGCAGGCGGCCGACACGGAATCGCTCCACGTCGTCGATCCGCCGACGCGTTTCGAGTGGCTGGGTCTCGTGGACTACTGGCGGCACGGCGGGACGGCTCCGGTCTGGTTCCTGGCCGACGCTCGCCGAACCGATCTGGCGCTCATCGACCCGCGGAGCCGTCTCGACGTGGTTCGCTATCGCTGGAGCGTCGCCGATCGTCCGGAGCTTGGCGGCACGCGGCCAGTCGGCGTCGACTGGTATCGGCTGTCCGTTCCCGGATGGTTTGCGGGACAGGGCTGGTCGCTCACCCCAGAAACCGGAGGGATCACCGAAGTGACGGCGATGGGCCCCGATCACCGTCCGATCGAGGCGTGGGTCCGCAGGCGCCCCGGTCCGTTTCACCTGTTCGTGGGCGGACGCCACCTTGGCGTGGACGGCGATGCCGACGCCGAGTTCGAGCTGACAGTGGATGGCATGTCGGTGGACCGATGGCGGCTGTCGGTTGCGGAACGCAATTTCCTCAGGCTTATCGACTTGCCCCAGGGGGTCGGCGGCACAGGCCCCTTCGCCGCGCTGACGATCGCCTCTCACAGCCTGACGCCGTCGGGTCGTGCTGCGACGGCGATCAGGCAATTCGACATCCAGCCCGTCTCGAACGTCATCGTTGGCTTCGGAGAGGGCTGGCACGAGGACGAGTTCACGATCGACACGGGCCTGCGGTGGCGCTGGACCAGCGAGCGGTCGGTACTGCGGATCGCGGGTCCGCCGCAAGCGGTGCGGATCACATTGAGGGGCGAATCACCCCTGAAGTATCTCGATGCGGCGCCCAATGTCCGGATTACGGCCGGAGATGCGGTGCTGGCTCGATTTCGGCCCGACACCGACTTCATGTGGAACGTCACCGTGCCCGCCGACGCACTGGCCCGCTCGGACGGCTCGGTGGCAGTCGAGAGCGATCGCGTCTACCTTCCGGGTCCCGCGGAGGGGACGTCGGATGCCCGTCATCTAGGGCTGCGCATCTTCGACGTTCGGGTCGTTCCCGCACCACGTTGATTGATTGACACTCCGAAGATCGGACGGTAAGCTCGTCCCACTTCAATGCACCTGCTGCTCAGGAGAGTC
>Ga0210380_10000434_pt1 | contig 19003 bp, 26 predicted proteins | sample PLM4_5_coexredo_FD_155476 | JGI IMG/M metagenome (GOLD analysis project Ga0210380, IMG submission 155476) | Groundwater sediment microbial communities from an aquifer in East River, Colorado, USA - PLM4_5_coex redo | ecosystem: Environmental > Terrestrial > Soil > Riparian zone | place: USA... | reverse complement strand
CGAGTTCTTGCCGCCTACCCAGATGGCGAGCTTGGAGTGCTCCGGATCGTTGATCTGCATCGGCGGGCACGGCGGGTAGCAGGCGCCGCAGCAGATGCATTTCTTCTCGTCCACTTCGAGCGAGGGCTTGCCGTTGACGATCGCCGGACGGATCGCCGCCACCGGGCACCGCGCCACCACCGAGGGACGCTCGCACACGTTCGCCACCAGGTCGTGGTTGATCTTCGGCGGCTTGGTGTGCTGGATGTTGATCGCGATGTCGCCCTGGCCGCCGCAGTTGATCTGGCAGCACGAGGTGGTGATGTGCACGCGGTTGGGCATTTCCTCCTTGATGAACTCCTCGTACAGCTCGTCCATCAGGGACTTCACCACGCCCGAGGCGTCGGTGGCGGGGATGTCGCAGTGCAGCCAGCCCTGCGTGTGCGAGATCATGGTCACCGAGTTGCCGGTGCCGCCGACCGGGTAGCCCGCGTCGTTGAAGGCCTGGATCAGCGGGCCGACCTTCTCCCACTTGGAGACCATGACCTCCAGGTTCGAGCGGATGGTGAAGCGCACGTGGCCCTCGCCGTACTTGTCGACGATGTCGCACAGCAGGTTGATCTCGTAGGGCCCGAGCTGGCGCTGGGTCCCGACGCGCACCGTCCAGATCTCGTCGCCCGAGTAGGCGACGTGGTGCAGCACGCCCGGCCGGGGCCGGTCGTGGTACTTCCAGTTGCCGAAGTTCTTGACCATCAGCGGATGCATGTACTGCATGCCGTCGGGACAGCCGCTCTCGATCGGCGTACGCATCTGCTTCTTCTGCACCACCTGTGCTTGTGCCACCGCGATCTCCTCGGTTCTGACTCAGGCCGCCGGCTGCTTATGGCGGTCGATCCACTTCTGCGCTTCCTGGTCCCAATCGTCCAGGCGCACGTACGAACTCGTGCGCGGATGCGAGATCATGTTCGGATCGACCTCTACGCCGATGCCTTCCAGGAAGTTCGCGAGGCCGATCCGCTCGATCATCTCTCCGCAGCGCTCGTGCTCGAGACCGTTCTCCGCCCAGAAATCGATCACCGTGGCGGCGAGCGCGCGCAGCTTCTCGTAGTCCTCGTCCGTGTCCATCTTCATGAACGGCACGATCACCGTTCCCATGGTGTCGCCGATCTTCAGGGTGCGCTTGCCGCCGATGAGCAGCGTGATGCCGCGGTCCTTGCCGGGCTTGAGCGCCTTGGTCATGACGTTGATGCAGTGCATGCAGCGCACGCAGCTGCGGTTGTCCACCTCGAGGGTGTCGTCGTCGTTCAGCGAGAGCGCCTTGGTCGGGCAGCGTGCGATCACGTTGTCGATCGTGTACTTGCGGCCGTGGCCCTCGACGTACGCCTTCACGCCTTGCTGGTCGACCTGCATGTCGTCGCGCCAGGTGCCGATCACGGCGAAGTCGGCACGCTGGATGGAGTTCACGCAGTCGTTCGGACAGCCCGAGATCTTGAACTTGAACTTGTAGGGCAGCGCCGGGCGGTGCATGTCGTCGATGAAGTTGTTGACCAGCGTGCGGTGGATGCGCTGCTCGTTGGCGCACGACTGCTCGCAGCGCGCCGCACCGACGCAGGACATGGCGGTGCGCACGCAGGGGCCCGCGCCGCCCAGGTCGAAGCCGTACTCGTTGATCTCGTCGAAGAAAGGCTGCGTGTTCTCGCTGCTCGCGCCGATGAACATGATGTTGCCGGTCTGGCCGTGGAACGCGATCAGCCCGGAGCCCCACTTGCTCCAGGACTCGGAGAGCTGGCGCAGCAGCTTGGTGGTGTAGTGGTTGCCCGCCGGGGGCTGCACGCGCAGCGTATGGAACTCCTTGGATTCCGGGAATAGGGCTGCGACTTCGGAGAAGCGCGGGATGATGCCCCCGCCATAGCCGAACACCGAAACCGTGCCGCCCTTCCAGTAGCCCAGGCGCGTCTTGTAGGAATGCTCGAGCTGGCCGAGCAGGTCGACCATCATGTTGTTCGCGTGCGCCAGGCGCTTCAGGCCGGTGACGAAGCTCGGCCACGGACCGCTTTCGAGCTGGTCGAGCATGGGCGTCGGATGAAACGCCTTGGTCGACTTCTTTTCCTTCGGCACGTAGGTGCTGTGCCGCTGCGGATTCTTCGGCTGCTGGCGGGCTTCGGACATTGCTGTCCCTCCTGATCGCGCGAACTCGAGCCGCGCCAGTGTAATGACGCCCCATCGCGCAGCCGTCTGCTCATTGGGGATAGGCCGCAGGCGGCGCGCCTCCCCCTTTGGAGATATACGGGTTGCTGATGACCAAAACAGCGGCAAATGGGGTACGTTGTGCTCGCCTTGAACGCTGTCCCGCAGCCCGTGCCCGAACACCCGTTCGCCCTCGAGCGGCCGCAGGACTACCTGCGCTGGCGCGAGCGCAAGCTCGCGCGCTATCCGCGCCGCGCGGAGGACCTGATCGTGCAGGTGCGCGACCCGCGCAATCTCAGCGACAGCGAGGCGGCTGAAATCCTGCGCGTCTGCGGCGCGGCGAACATGGCCATCTACGCCGGCCCGCCCGCCCGCGCGGGCGACAAGGACGTGCCGCGCCGCCTCGGTGAGCGCCTGGGCCTGGCGCGCCTGCACGCCAACCCGCTCGCGGACGAGGACGGCATCAGCTCGCTCGAAGTGGCTCCGGAAAAGTCGGCCCGCGGCTATATCCCGTATTCCAACCGGCGACTGCTGTGGCATACCGACGGCTACTACAACGCCCCGGAGCAGCGCATCCGCGCCTTCACCTTGCACTGCGTGCGGCCCGCCGCCGCGGGCGGCGAGAACCGCCTGCTCGATCACGAGATCGCCTACCTCCTGTTGCGCGATGCCGACCCGCAATACGTGAAGGCGCTCTCGGCGCCCGACGCCATGACCATTCCCGCCAATGCCGAGGAAGGTGCCGTGATGCGTCCCGCGCAGACCGGCCCGGTGTTTTCCACCCACGACGACGCGCTGCACATGCGCTACACGGCGCGCACGCGCAGCATCGAATGGCGGCCGGACGAGGCAACCAGCGCTGCGGCGCAGTTTCTGCAGCAGCTCCTCGAAACCGGCTCGCCCTACGTGTTCACGCTCCGGCTGGCCGCCGGCCACGGCCTGGTATGCAACAACGTGCTGCATGACCGCAGCGCTTTCGTCGACGACCCCAAGTTGGGACGGCTCGTCTATCGCGCCCGGTATTCCGACCGCGTCGCGCCGGCATGAAGACCATCCCGCTCAAGTTCATCAAGGAAGACCCCGGCGTCGGCAGCGCCGACGACAGCTCGGACGCGAAGGAATCGACCGGCATGCTGCAACGCCTGGTCGCCGACCTGCGGGGCCAGCTGGCGGAGCTTTCCGCCGGCGCGGAACCGCTACGGCGCGCCGACCTGCAGCTGCAGCTCGGACGCGCCCTGGTGCGGCTCGAGCAGGGGCCCGCAGCGTGGGCGGCGGCGCGCGAGGCGTTCGACCTCTACCTGGCCGAGCAGGCCTGGGAAGGCGCGGCGCAGGCCTGCGACATCCTGTTCCTCGCCGACCAGCCGCAGTCGCTCGCCGCGCTCGGACAGGGCATCTGGCTCGCGGTGACCTACCCTGTCGATCCGGAGCTGAGCGTCGCCCTGCTGCAGCACGTGGTGGAGGAGACACCGCCGGACGCCGACGGCGCGGCGGTGGCGGCCGTCACGGCGTACTACCTCGCAGACCTGCGCGCCCCCGATCCGCAGCGCGAACACCTGCTGCTCTACGCCAACCAGGTGCTCGCGACCGTGGCGCGCCGGCACAGCGGCGTCGACGGGCAGCAGTCTTTCAACAAGTGGATCGAGGACATGGAACTGAACGACCCGGCGCTGTTCCTGCCGCGCCTGCGCAACGTCGTCGACGTGCTGGTGCAGGACGAGTGGTGGTTCGACCGCGAAGCCCTGCAGGCGGCGCTGCCCGCGGACTGAAGGCGATGCCCCAGGAACACGGCGACATCGTCGACGCAGTGTTCGCGATTGCCTGCCGTTGCCTGCCGGTCGATCACGCGTACGCGCTGCAGCAGGCGATCGAGGATGCACTGCCGTGGTTCGCGCAGGAGCCGCGCGCCGGCCTGCATACCGTGCATGGCGCGGCTTCGGGCAGCGGCTGGATGCGGCCCGAGGGCGCAGACGCCCTGCTGCAGCTCTCGCATCGCGCCAAGCTCGCGCTGCGGCTGCCCGCGCGCCGCGCGGAGGAGGCCGCCAAGCTGGTTGGCCGCACCCTGCAGGTGGCCGGCTGGCCGTTGCGCGTGGAGAAAATGGCGCTGCGGCCGCTGTCGCGGATCACCACCCTGTTCTCGCGCTGCGTGGTCCTCGATGCGCTCGACGAAGCGGCGTTCGTCCTCGTCGCCACCGCCGAGCTCGGCGCGCTCGGCATCAGGGCGGAACGGATGGTGTGCGGCCGCGTGACGCCGGTCGCGACCCCGGCGCGCACCTACCAGGCCCGCAGCCTGATGCTCGCCGGCCTTGCGCTCGAGCAATCGTTGCTGCTGCAGCAAAGCGGCCTGGGCGCCGGGCGCACGCTCGGCTGCGGCCTGTTCATCCCGCACAAGGACATCGCCGACCTGCGCTCCAGGCCGGACTAATCTCAAGAGAGGAGATCATGGCGTACGAAGTGAAGGGCAAGGTGATCGAGGCGACCGAAAGCGGCTTTCTGACATCGCCGGACGACTGGGACAAGGACGTCGCGGCGGCGATCGCCGCCGCGGAGGGACTCACCCTCATGCAGGACCACTGGGACGTGATCGAGTACCTGCGCGACGCGTACTTCAACCACAACGGCGAGCAGCCGAACAACCGCGCCATCCTCAAGGCCATGCAGGAGAAGTGGCCCGGCCGCAAGGTGGACAACAAGACCCTGTTCGACCTCTACCCCGGCAACCCCTCCAAGCAGGCGGGCAAGATCGCGGGGCTGCCCGAGAGCATGCGCAAGGGCGGGTACTGAGTACGCGTCAATCGTAGTGCTTGCGCTGCGATCGCCTCTTGCCCGCCCGCTGCACCACGCCGCCGCGGATGGTGTAGGGCGGCGTGATTTCGAAGCCGCCGTACTTCGGATTGAGGGGCTTGAGGAACCGGCGCTCGCCGTCGAAGACGAGCTGGCGGAAGAACACGTCGCCGGCGAATTCCACCACCACGTAGGCGCCGTCGCGCGGCGCGTAGCCCGGGTCGATGATGATGACGCAGCCATCCGCGAATTCGGGCTCCATGCTGTCGCCCAGCACGCGCAAGGCATAGGGTTCGAGCGCGCTGCAGCTATCCTGGGCCATTAGGGCTTTTTCTTGTAAAAACCGATCACCGTGTCCTCGCGCCCCGGCTCGTCGGCGTAGCGCGGCTGCCCGCTGACCGGCCTGCCTGCGGCTTGCGCGAGCTCACGCTCGCGTGCGCTGATCAGCGCCAGGCACTGGCGCAGGTCCTGGATGGTGGCGTCCGACAGCGGGTGGCGCATGCCGTGAGGCGTGGCGGTGTCCTTGATGACGGCGGCGAGCGTCAGCTTCACCGCCTGCAGGATGCGCTCCTCCATGGAAAGTTCCGGATCGCTCATCGGGTACGCCCCCATTGTTTCATGTATCGGGCTGCGGCATCGGCAGCCCGGCGAGCTTGCAGATCTCGTAAACGGGACCAGCCGGGAACAGGCCGTAGATGTGCTTCTCGTAGGCCTTGCGGTCGCTGAAGTGCGGGCCGCGGTGCTTGCCCAGCTCCAATACCATCTTGCGCATGGTCGGGAGGCTCTGGGTCTCCTGGTAGTACTCGCGGAAATACCAGATCAGCTCCCAGTGGTCCACGTAGAGCGCGACCCCGTCGCGCTGCGCCAGGGCGCGCGCAAAGTCCTCGTTCCAGTCATCGGGATCGAGCAGAAACCCCTGCTCGTCCGTCTCGATGATCTTGCCGTTGACGTTGAACTGCATTCCCGACTAAATATAAACCGGTCCGCAATCCACAGGAGCATGAGCCATGGGCACCGCCTACTACGACGCCATCGACCGCATGGAGAAGAAGAAGGTCGACCCCGAGTACATCAATGGCTGGGCGTCCGGTTTCCTGCACAACCCGAAGCGCGAAGTGCAACGCGCCAACGAAGCCTATGAAGCCGGCTACGCGCACGGCCTGGAGAAGAATACCGGCGGCTTCGACGCCTGGATCAGGAACTAGCCGGCGCCGCCTCCGGGCCCTTCTCGGCCAGCGCACGCCATTTCGCGGCCTCGGCGGCGTCGCGCCCGACGCCCACGCCTTTCTCGTACATCGTCGCGAGCGTCGCCTGCGATCCCGCCATGCCCTGGTCGGCGGCGAGCCTGAACCACCTCGCCGCCTCGGCGGCGTCGGCCCTGGTGCATTCGCCCTGGAAGTACATGAAGCCCAGGCCGTGCTGCGCGAGGGCATGGCCCTGCTCGGCGGCGGCGCGCATCCATTGGACCGCGATCGCGCAGTTCTTCACCATGCCCAGCCCGACCTGGGCCATGATCGCGACGCGGTATTGCGCCTGGGGATCGCCTCGTTCCGCCAGCGGCTGCAGCAGCTGCATGGCCCGCGCGAATTCCTTCGCCTCGAAGGCGGCAATGCCGCTCGCCAGCTCCATATCCAGTCCTGACATGTCGTGCTCCCGCGCCTATTATCCTTGACATGGCCATCATCAGCAGCCGCCCTACGATAGCGCTCGTCAAGACCCGCTGGCGCAAGAAGGGAGCGCGCACCCTCGCCGAGCGCGCGGGCGTGATCGGGACCAACGTGTGGAAGATCTCGAGTGAGGTCTTCAAGCACATGGAAAAGGAAGGCTTCCGCTTCGGCTCGGACCGGTTGGTGACCGACGTGCTCGCCGAGTTCATGGCTTTCATGGTGCAGCTCGCCGACCGCGCGGTGTACGCAAAGCTGAGCGAGGCCGATCGCGCTGTGCTCATCGGCGAGGTGGTCGGCCACTTGGCCTCGACCATGGAGAACAACCAGCGGGACCTCCTCGGGCCCGGGGAATACCGCAAGCCCTTCATCGACCTGCTCAACACTCGCTTCGGGGAGTACGCCAGCTTCGCGTACGCGGGCGCGGAGCCCGGCTATCCCTGCCTGCGTTTTTTCGCCACCAAGGTGTCCGACGCCATGGCGAGCGGCGACAACAAGTGGGTGGTCGAGCAGATGATGGACATCGAGGCGCCGGAGATGGTGCGCCTCGTCGCGAAGCTCATCGAGCAGACGGTGGAAGCAGGGACTCCATCGCAGCGTCCCGGGCAGCCGGGTTGAGCGCGAGCAGCCCGCGCGCGCGCTCCAGCCAGCGCTCCCTGCCTTCGTGCACGACCTGCCACAGCCGGTCCAGGGCGCCGCTGCGCAGGAAATGCTCGTAGGCGTCCAGCGCCTGTGGGAACAACTCGCGGCGCGGGGCATCGAAAGTGGCGAAATAGAAATGCAGTGCCGGCAGGTTGGCGCGCTCGAGCAGCCCCGGCAGGGTAGATAGGCAGTCGGCCAGGAGGTCGCGCACTGCACGTGCTGCCGGCTCGCCGCGGGAGCGCGACAGCGACAAGACCATCTCGCCCCACGCCTCGCCGAGCAGCTCGCCCGCCATCGCCTCGCCGAGCTCATGCAGGATCATGGTCTCCATTTCGTTGTCGGCCATGCGCTGCAGCGCGCCTTCCGTGTCGGCGACGAAGTCGTAGCTCGCCAGTGCACTCGCCATCGCCTTGCCCTGCTTGCGCCACTGGTATTCCTCGACCTTCTCCCACAGGAAGCGGCGCACCGACTCCAGGCGCACGAAGATGGTCCGCCCCTGCAGCATTGCCGGCGGCGCGGCCAGCTCGCGCGCGTACTCGCAGGAAGAGATCCGGATCGTGAAGCCGGCGCGCTCCTCGACGCGCAGCAGCCGGCCGAGGAAAAACACCGGCTTGTGCCAACGTCCGTAGCCCGCGCTGTAGACGCAGCCCTGCGGCAGCAGCTCGTCGTTGGCGGCTTCGGCCTCGAACGGGTCGAGCTCCCCACCCGCGAGCGGCAGCGGCGCGAATTCGTCGGCCTCGATGCGGTCCCACGCCTGCTCGCGCGCCTTCAGCCAATCGCCCAATTCGTCCCTGGGCAACGTGCTCGCGAACGGCAGCTCGTTCTCCCAGCGGAAGTACTCGCGCATCTTGAGCAGGAAGGTGCAGAGGCCGTAGTCCCCCGCATGGCGCGCATCGGAGATGTCGCAGTTTCGTTGCACCGCGTTCGCGAGTTGCGGAAGATTGCGCATCACGTTGAGGCGTATATACTCACTCTAGCATCGCAAGGCTCGCTCGCCAGCATGGCCAAGACGACCCGTCCCAAGCCCCACGTCACGCTCGACATGAAGGGTGCGGCCTGCCCCGGGCCGCTGCTCGGCGCCAAGCGAGTGCTCGACGAGCTGCTCGCCGGAGAAGTGCTGCTGTTGATCTCCGATTGTCCTGCGACCAAGGACGACCTGTATTCCTGGCCCAAGTACGCCGACGTAGACATCCTGAAGACCGAGAAACTGCCGCGCGGCGGGACCGGGTACTACATCCGCAAGGGCAAGGCGCGGCGCGTCTCGCCCGACGCCGTGCTCGACATGCGCGGCGCCACCTGTCCCGGTCCCGTGGTCGAGGCGAAGAAGCTGCTCAACCGCATGCGCGAGGGCGAAGTGCTGCAGCTGGTCAGCGATTGCCCCGGCATCAGGGCGGACGTGCGCAGCTGGGTGAAGGCGACCGGCCTGGAACTGGCCGATGCGCGGGAAAGCGCGCCTGGCGAATTCGTGTTCCACATCCGCAGGCGCTGAGTGATGAGCCTGATGGACGAGATCATCGGCGGCGGCAGCGGCGCCGCCAGGGACCCCCGGTTCCCCCATGCCCCGGTCGGCTGGACGCCTGCACTCGCAATCGAATCCGCGCGACGCGAAGGCCTGGAACTCGGCGAGAACCACTGGGAAGCGCTGCGCGCCCTGCAGGAGTACTACGCAAGGCATGCAGCGACCGCCGTCAATCTGCGCGAGCTGCACGACGCCCTCGGCGAGAAGTTTCACCGCCAGGGCGGTATCCGGCACCTGTACCAGCTCTTCCCCGGCGGGCCCGTGGCGCAAGGCTGCCGCATCGCGGGGCTCAAGGCGCCGGCCGGCGCCAGCGACAAGGGCTTCGGCAGCGTCGCTTAGCCGCCGGGCGCAAGCCGCTACTTGCGCTTGAGGAAGAAAGTGAACAGCTTGTCCGCCTCGGCCTGCTGCAGCAGGTCGTTGCCCGTCTGCTTGGCGAACGCCTGGAAGTCCTTCACCGAACCGGGATCGGTGGCGACGATCTTGAGGACCTGCCCGGACTGCATGTCGTTGAGCGCCTTTTTCGCGCGCAGGATGGGCAGCGGGCAGTTGAGCCCGCGGGCGTCGAGTTCTTTGTCGAAGTTCATAGGCGAGTTAGAGCTTCCATGTATGTGAGAATCATCAACCGAATCGCGCCAGCAGTTCGGCGACCCTGCCGGCGCGCTCGGTGCGGCCCTGATTTCCGGCCGGCGGTTCCTGCCGGATCATGCACGACACCATCTCGTAGAACGCCCGGTCGAGCGCCTTGCGCGCGGCGGCGAGCTGCTGCGCGATGTCCTCGCAGGGCTCGTCCTCGCCGATCATACGCCGCACTGCGTGCACCTGGCCTTCGATACGCGCGAGGCGCGCATCCATCGCCTTCTTCATTTCCGCATCATGCATCGCCGGTTCGTTCATGCCGCGAATATACACCGGCGGGTATGCGTCCACCACTTTCCCTATGGTGCGATGCCGCATAAGTGAAATCGCTTGTGCCCATCAGAGGAAACACTTGGCGCATACTCCCGCGGAGTATTAATTTCCCCCCGACGAGGAGTCAACAATGTCCGATGCATCCGACCTGGACCGCCTGATCAACGAACGGCTCGACGCGCTGCTGCCGAAGAAGCTCGCCGAGCTGCGCGAGAAGCAGACGCCGTCGATGACCATCATCGCCACCAAAGGTACGCTTGACTGGGCGTATCCGCCGTTCATCCTGGCCTCGACCGCCGCGGCGCTCGGTTGGAAGGTGTCCATGTTCTTTACCTTCTACGGCCTCGGCTTGCTGAGAAAGGACATCAGCGACCTGAAGGTGAGCCCGCTCGGCAACCCGGGCATGCCGATGAAGATGCCGTTCGGCCCGGAATGGTTCAAGGGCATCAACTGGAACATCCCTAATGCGGTGCAGGCCATCGTGCCGGGGTTCGAGAGCATGGCCACCATGCTGATGAAGCAGACCATCCACAACAAGGGCGTGGCAGGCGTGGAAGAGCTGCGCAGCTCGTGCATCGAGGGCGGCGTCAACCTGATCGGCTGCCAGATGACCGTCGACCTGTTCGGGTACAAGCCGGAGGATTTCATCGTCGAAGTGAAAGAGTACTGCGGCGCCGCGACCTTCCTGCCCATGGCGCGCGACGCGGACGTGAGCCTGTTCATCTGAGGGGAGAATCATGAGGAAGCTACTGATCGCCGCGGCGACCGCCGCGGCACTCGCGCCGCTCGCGGCGCACGCCACAACCGGCTACTTCGCGCACGGCTACGGCATGAAGGCCAAGGCAACGGGGGGCGTTGGTATCGCGCTGCCGCAGGACGCGCTCGCGGCGGCGAGCAATCCCGCTGGCATGGCGTGGGTCGGCAATCGTTTCGATCTGGGCCTCGAGTGGTTCATGCCCGACCGCGGCGCGGAGATCACCGGCAATATCTTTCCCGGGGTCAACGGCACCTACGACGGCAACGGCACGTCGAGCTTCCTCATCCCGGAATTCGGCTACAACCGCGTGCTAAACCAGAATTGGTCGCTCGGCGTCGCGGTGTACGGTAATGGCGGCATGAACACCACCTACAAGACCAATCCCTTTGGCGGCTTCGGCGGCACAGGCGAGGCCGGCGTGGACCTGATGCAGTTGTTCATCGCTCCCACGCTGGCGTGGAAGAGCGGCAACCACTCGTTCGGCGTCTCGCTCAATCTGGCCTACCAGCGCTTCGAAGCGAATGGCCTGCAGCCCTTCGATAACCCGTTTGTCACTTCGAGCCCGGGCAACGTCACCAACCAGGGCTACGACGATTCCACGGGCTATGGGGTTCGCATCGGGTGGATGGGACAAGTCTCGCCCAGCGTGACGCTGGGCGCCACGTACCAGTCGAAGACGAGCATGAGCAAGTTCGACAAGTACAAGGGGCTGTTCGCCAACCAGGGGGAGTTCGACATCCCGGAGAACTACGGCGTCGGCATCGCGTGGAAGGCGAGTCCCACCCTGACGATCGCCGGTGACATCGTGGCCATCAACTATGGGGAAATCCCGGCGGTCGGCAACCCGGTGGACTGCCTGTTCGCCGGCGCCTGCCAATTGGGCGGTACAAACGGCCCGGGCTTCGGCTGGCAGAACACCACGGTGTACAAGCTCGGCGTCACCTACGAGCTGAACCCCAGCGTCACGCTGCGCGCCGGTTACGTCACGCTGGCCCAGCCGATCCCGCAGAGCCAGACGTTCTTCAACATCCTCGCGCCCGGCGTGGTGGAAGACCACATTACCCTCGGCGCCACATGGAAGATGGGGACCAATGGCGAGCTGACCGTCATGTACATGCACGCCTTCGAGAGCACCGTGAGCGGCCAGGGCTCGATTCCGCCCGGCCCGCCTCCGGGCTTCGGCGGCGGCGAGGCCAACCTGCGCATGAGCCAGGATTCGCTGGGCATTGCCTACGGCTGGAAATACTAGCGCCTCGAGCCGCGAGTGCGCCGGTACGAGCCCGCATACAAGGCTTCTATACGCGCATAGTGAACTCTGAGTCGGGTGCCCGCAGTCGGCGCATAGAATCCCCGGCGGAACGGCGAGGAGACAAGAAATGTTCACCAGCAATCCATTTGCCGAGCTTTCGGCGTCCATTGCGCCTGCCGTCATGCAGACCTTTGTCATCGTCATGATCGTCCTGGTCGCGGCAGGGACGCTGTTTGAAGTCGTCCATAAAGGGAGCGCCAAGTATTTTTTCGACAATTGGCGCAAATCGAAAAGCAAAGCGTCGAGGCAAATCGGTGGCGGCGAATTGGTATCGATCGCCATCAAGACCGGCCTGGTAGATTTCCTCGCATCCGGGGAATTCTGCAACGCGCGCCGCCGCGTCGCCCATCTGCTGACCATGTACGGCTTCGTGATCTACGTCGTCACCACGGCCGTGATGGTGTTCGGCTTCCCGACCCCCGCGACGCCGACGCCCGCCATCCTGCCGCAACTCTGGTGGCTCGGCGGCCTGCTGGTCTGCCTCGGCGGCTATTGGTTCTGGTTCTTCATCCGGGTTGATGTCCTCGCCGAGGGCCATTCCCCGTTCCGCGTCGTGCGCGCGGATCTGTTCATCCTCTCGCTTCTCGCCAGCGTCACGCTGGGCCTCATCTGGGCCTTCATGCAGGCGAGGGGCGGTTCCGGCGCCGGCGTGCTCTTCGGCCTGTACGTCATCGCCACGACGGTGCTGTTCGCATCGGTGCCGTGGTCCAAGTTCGCGCACATGTTCTTCAAGCCCGCGGCGGCCTTCGAGAATAGGGTTTCCCACGCGATCGGCTTCAGGAGCAACCTGCCCGCGCCCGCCGACAAGCCCGAGCAGTTCGGCATCGCCCGCAGGCAGCCCCGGCACTACTGATCGGAGAAGACGAAACCCATGCCGACCTTCGTTTACATGACCCGGTGCGACGGTTGCGGGCAATGTGTCGACATCTGCCCGTCCGACATCATGCACATCGACAAGACCTATCGGCGTGCCTACAACATCGAGCCGAACATGTGCTGGGAGTGCTACTCCTGCGTGAAGGCGTGTCCGCAGCACGCCATCGATGTCCGCGGTTATGCCGACTTCGCCCCTCTGGGGCACAGTGTCCGGGTGCTTCGGGAAGAGGCCAAGGCGACCGTTTCGTGGCGGCTCAAGTTCCGCGACGGCCGCGAGAAGAACTTCGTGTCCCCGATACGCACGACGCCGTGGGGATCGATCAAGGGGCCGGCCGAGTACGACGCGCCCCGCCCCGAGGATTTCACCAGGCAGGAACTCGCCCACGAACCGGAAGGGCTCAACATCAAGGGCGGATTGCCCACGTTGCGCCCGGGTCAACTCAAGCAGGGAGTCGTCTGATGGGACTCTTCGGAGGCAGGAAGACGGTATTCGTCGATGCGGACATCCTCGTCATCGGCGGCGGCATGGCGGGCTGCGGGGCAACCTACGAGTCCCGGTACTGGGGACGCGACCTGAAGATCGTCTGCGTCGAGAAAGCGAACATCGAGCGCAGCGGCGCTGTCGCCCAGGGTCTGTACGCCATCAACTGCTACATGGGCATGCAGTGGGGCGAGAACCAGCCCGAGGACCATGTGCGCTACGCCCGCAACGACTTGATGGGTCTCGTGCGCGAGGACCTGGGCTACGACATCGCCCGGCACGTCGATGCGTCGGTGCACCTGTTCGAGGAATGGGGCCTGCCGATGATGCGCGACCCCAAGACCGGACAGTACCAGCGCGAAGGCAAGTGGCAGATCATGATCCACGGCGAGAGCTACAAGCCGATCGTCGCCGAAGCGGCCCGCAAGGCCGCGACCGAGGTCTACAACCGGATCATGGTGACGCACCTCTTGATGGACCAGAGCAAGGCCAACCGCGTCGCCGGTGCCGTCGGCTTCAATGTCCGGACGGGCGACTACCATGTGTTCCGCGCAAAGGCCGTCATCGTCGCCGCGGGCGGCGCGTCGCACATCTTCAAGCCGCGCGCCGTCGGCGAGGGAATGGGGCGGACCTGGTATGCCCCCTGGAGCAGCGGGTCGTGCTACGCGCTTCCGATCCAGGTCGGCGCCAAGATGACGCAGATGGAAAACCGCATCGTCCTGACGCGTTTCAAGGACGGCTATGGCCCCGTCGGCGCCTACTTCCTCCATCTGAAGACATACACGCAGAACGGCTATGGCGAGGAGTACGAGAAGAGGTGGTACGAGGACACCAAGGCTCTGGTGGGCGACTACGTCGACCATCACCCGGTGCCGACCTGCCTGCGCAACCACGCCCTCCTCAAAGAGGTCGCGGCCGGCCGCGGGCCCATCCGCATGGTGACCAAGGAGGCCTTCCAGGACCCACACAAGGAGACCGTCGGCTGGGAGAACTTCCTCGGCATGACGATCGGGCAAGCGGTCGTCTGGGCGTCGCAGAACATCGACCCCAAGCACATCAACCCCGAGCTGACCACGTCCGAGCCTTATGTCATGGGCTCTCACGCCACCTGCTCCGGCGCGTGGGCGAGCGGCCCGGAAGACTGTGCGCCCGCGGACTATCAGTGGGGCTACAACCGCATGATGACGGTCGACGGACTGTTTGGCGCCGGCGACACCATCGGCGGCACCGCCCACAAGTTCTCGTCAGGATCCTTCGCGGAAGGCCGGATTGCCGCCAAAGCGGCGGTCAGGTACGTGAACGACCTGGGGAAAACCCAACTCCAGGTCAGCGAACAGGAATATCGCGACCTCGAAAAGGTGATCTACCAGCCGCTGGAGAACTACCGGGTCGGCCGCAACGAAATCGTTGCCGGGACCGTATCGCCGAGCTATCTCCTGCCGATCCAGGGTCTTCAGCGCCTCGAGCAGCTAATGGACGAATACGTGGGCGGCATCAGCACCAACTACATGACGAACGCCGTGATGCTCAACCGCGGCCTCGAGTTGCTGACCATGCTGAAGGAAGACATGAGCAGCATGGGTGCCGAAGACCTTCACCAGCTCCAGCGCACGTGGGAGTTGCAACATCGGCTCCTCGCCTCGGAGTCCGTGACCCGTCACACGCTGTTCCGCCAGGAAACGCGCTGGCCGGGTTATTACTACCGCGGCGATCATATGAAGCTGGATGATGAGAACTGGCATTGCTTCACCTTGTCCCGCTACGACCGGAAGACCGGCGAGTGGGCGATGGAGAAGGCGCCAGTCCACCACATCATCGACTGACATTCCCTTCGGCGCGCGGCCCGGTCAGTTCAAGACCCGGGCAAAGGTGCGGCCACGCAGCAGCGCCGTCGCTTCCGGCCGCTCCTCCACCAGCTCGAGCAGCTCCTGCGAGATCTCCTCGACGAGCGTCGCGGCCTGATCGCCGTTCAGCGGCTGGTGCCAGACGACATCGGCGAGGAATAGACCGGCTTGCAGGTCCAGTGCGACCCGTTCGCGGGTCACGCTCGAGCCCTGCTGCACCGAAAAACCGTGGAGCGCCGGGCAACGCCGGAACAGCATCTCCATGCGTGCCGCGAGATCGGACTCCAGCCGGACAAGTTCGGTTCTGCCCTGTGGCGTACTCATATCCCGCTCCTTTCGCCATCCACATTGCGCGCGCCGAGCGCGCACTGCGAGGAACGATTCCCATGCCGTTACAGACTCTTACGCGGGGCGCCGACGAACGGGGCGTCCGGCAGGACGTGCGGCGCAGCATGGGAATCCCGACAAGACTGAGGCCATAAGCGGGCCTCCCGGGCGCCTTTATGACCGTCCGCCTTTATGCTTCAATAACCGCCCCTGATCACGGTTCCGGAATGTCATGGCCGACCGTCGCCTGCAGGTGTTCCATGCAGTAGCGAAGCACCTCTCCTTCACCAAGGCGGCCGAGGCGCTGTTCATGACGCAGCCTGCGGTGACTTTCCAGATCCGCCAGCTCGAGGAGCATTTCAACACGCGCCTCTTCGACCGTGCGCACGGCCGCATCGCGCTCACCCCCGCCGGCACTCTGGCGGTGGAGTACGCCGAGCGCATCCTCGGCATGTCGGCCGAGCTCGACACGCGGCTGAAGGAGATGAGCGGCCACTTCGCGGGGCCGCTGCTCATCGGCGCGAGCACCACCATCGCCGAGTTCCTGCTGCCGCAGATCCTCGGCGAATTCAAGGCGCGCTACCCTGCAGTGGTGCCGCGCCTGTTCGTCGCCAACTCGGAGGCAGTGCAGGACCGATGCGCGGAGCGAGCGCTCGACCTCGGCTTCATCGAGGGAGATTCGCACCTGCCTTCGCTGGTGACCGACGTGTGCTGCGACGACGAGCTGCAGGTGGTGTGCGCGCCGTCGCACCCGATGGCGAAGATGAAGACGGTGACCCCGAGGTCGCTCACGGAGCATGGCTACATCAGCCGCGAGCCGGGATCGGGCACGCGCGAGGTCATCGACCATTACCTGCAGAAGTCGGGCGTGCCGCCCGACTCGCTGCAGGTGGTGATGGAGCTGGGCAGCCCCGAGGCGCTCAAGGGGCTGGTGGCCACCGGCCTGGGCTTCGCCATCATGTCGCGCGCGACCGTGGTCAAGGAAACGCAACTCGGGCAACTGGTGCGGATTCCGCTGTCGCCGAGCCTCAACCGCCAGCTGTCAGTGGTCTACCCGAAGGAAAGGTTCCACTCGCGGCTGGTGAGCGGCTTCGTGCAGTTCGCCAAGGAACGCCTCGCTGCGCTGCAGAGCGCGGAGGCCTTGCGCCCCGCGGCCTAGCCGCGCCTCAGGTCGGGCTGCCGTCCAGGACGATGCCGAGCTCCCGCAATGCAACATTCTCGCGTAATCGCTCGCGCATAAAAGACCCTGAGTAGGCCATGAGTATATTCATTTTTGTTATTTTGCCGCCGCGGTGTCACCCTGCAAGAATCTTCAAGGGGGAGCGGGTCATGGTCGGCCGCGCCACTCGCGAGTACAACGACCATAGGGGAGGCGCCTAACGATGGTCTATACGCGTAGAACGGTCTGGCCGCTGGTGTTCGGCATCATCATGGTGGCCTACGCTTATCTGGTGCAGGCCGGCATGCTGGAGCCCGTCATCAAGTTCCTCGGTACCGGGCGCATCACGGGCGAGATGCAAATGCTCGGCTATACCTTCGGCGCCATCGGCATCGTGATCGGACTGTTGCAGTTGCTCACCTCGCCGAAGGAGGGACAGGGGGATTATTGCCTGTCCATGGTCGGCGGCGTGCTGTTCATCATGATGGTGGCCTTCATCGTGAAATGGGGCCTCGATCCGCTGATGGCGCAATGGGGGCGGGCGGCGCAGCCGGCCCTCGGCTTCAATTTCGCCAGCGTGATGAACCTGAACTACGTGGTGATGGGCATCATCGCCGGCATCGTCATCGTCAACGTTTTCAAGGTGCCGGGCTGGGCGGAGAACGGCGTGCGGCTGTCGCGTCTGGGACTCAAGACGGGGGTCATCCTGCTGGGCGCGCTCTACAGCCTCGCGGAGCTGGCGCACCTCGGGCGGCTCTCGGTCGTGCTGATCGGGGTGTTCGTGCTCGGCTCGGTGGGCGTGGTGCTGTGGCTGGGAGCGCGGCGCAACATGCCCAACTCGATGACCGGGGTGCTCGCCGCCGGCGTCGGCGTGTGCGGCGTGTCTGCAGCCGTGGCCGCCGCCCCGGTGGTGAAAGCGAAATCCACCGAGATCGCCTACACCATCGGCACCATTCTCCTGTTCGGGGTGATCTGCATGTTCATCTTCCCGATCGTCGGCAAGGCGACGGGCATGGGCTTCATCCAGTTCGGCGCCTGGGCCGGCACCGGGATCCTCAACTCGGCGCAGGTCGCCGGCGCGGCGCTGGCCTTCCAGCCCAACGGCATCGAGACGCTGAAGGTCGCGGAGATCTTCAACATCACTCGCGTGCTGTTCCTGCCGATCATCGTGCTTTGGCTGGCGGTGTGGTACGTGAAGCGCGAAGAGGGCGCGCAGAAGGTGGACCTCGTCCAGGTGATCGTCGGCAAGTTCCCGGTGTTCGTCCTCGGCTTCATCCTCATGTTCGCACTGTCCTCGACCGGAATTTTCGCGCCCGCCCAGCATTACCAGGGCTCGTACTTCGACAACAGCGACAAGGCGATGAGCACCAAGGACAAGGACGGCAAGCCGGTCAGCACACTGCTGGGCGACAAGGATCTCGGCGCGCTCAAGGCGGAGGCCGGCAAGGTGCAGCGCCTGGACCAGAAAGCCGCGCTGCAGCGCCTGATCGAAAACAAGAAGCTTATGTCCATCGACGATGACGACACGCTGCGCGGCGTGGTCAACGCCAAGATCATGGGCAAGGCGGCGAACGACGTGCTGACCAAGGCGCACCGCGCGGTGCGCCACACGGCGAAGAAGATCGCCATGTTCCGCGACCTGATCGCCTGGTTCTTCACTTTCGGCCTGGTCGGCCTGGGGATGCAGATCACCATGGCCTCCATCAAGCAGGCAGGCGGGCAGCCGCTGGTGGTGGGCAGCATCGTGGGCGTCGTCAAAGCGCTCGGTTCCCTGCTCGTGGTGTGGCTGCTGGTCGCCGAAACAATCTGAACCCGGGAGACAACCATGGCTGAAGACAAGTTCGACCGCGGCTCCGCGCTGACCGTGTTCAAGAGCGACCGGCACGAAGATTTCATGGCGCTCGCGCTCTCGCTGGTCATTGCGCTGCTGGTTTACCTCTTCGTCTAGCTGACCGCCTGCAGCCACATCCTGCTGGCGAGTCACGGCACGGCCGGAGCGCAGGCGGCCGAGCGCAAGGCGCTCGAGATCGCCGCGCCAGGCGCGCGTCTGTCCCAGCTCGTCGTCGTCCCCGACTTCTGGAAAGGCATGATGGGCGACGACTGGCTCAATAACGCCTCTACGCGCGACGCCTACGGCAGGCACGTCGAGCAGCAATTGGAGCGCGAGATCGAGGTGGAAGTCGCGCGCGTGCGCTCGCGCGCGGCCGAGAGCGGGCTGCGCTATGAGCGCCGCGTCGTGCTCGGCAAGCCGGCCGAGTGCCTGCTCGAGGCGGCGGCGATGCTCAAGCCGGACCTGGTGGTGATCGGGTCGCCGCGACCTGCGCGCTTGCGCGGGTTGCGCTCGCGCATGCAGTTGGAGACGCTGGTGCGCGCTCTGGCGGTACCGCTGCTGATCGTGCCCCATCCCGGATGACCGGGGCCGCAGCGCCGCCCGGCCCGGACGCGGCCTGGGTCGTGCTGGAGACGCCGCTAGCCCCCGCTGAACTTGCCGCATTCTGCGGCGATCTGGAGCGGCTTTACCGCATCAACCCTTTCCTCGAGTTCGCGTCGTGGGAGCAGGGTGCGCCGG
>Ga0210380_10000428_pt1 | contig 19206 bp, 19 predicted proteins | sample PLM4_5_coexredo_FD_155476 | JGI IMG/M metagenome (GOLD analysis project Ga0210380, IMG submission 155476) | Groundwater sediment microbial communities from an aquifer in East River, Colorado, USA - PLM4_5_coex redo | ecosystem: Environmental > Terrestrial > Soil > Riparian zone | place: USA... | reverse complement strand
CGAACTTCGCCCACCCCTTGTCCGCCGCCACCTTCGTCAACGCCGACGTCAGCGTCGTCTTCCCGTGGTCGATGTGCCCAATCGTCCCCACGTTCACGTGCGGTTTCGACCGATCAAATTTCTCTTTTGCCATCGAAGTTCGCTCCGTTTGTGTCTGTCGATTCGCCTGGCTACTTCGTTCCCTGTATGCGCGCGACCACTTCTTCGCTCACGTTCTGCGGCGCCTGCTCGTAGCGATCGAAGTGCATCGAGTAGGTCGCGCGCCCCTGCGTGCGCGAGCGCAGATCCGTGGCATAGCCGAACATCTCCGAGAGCGGGACGCGCGCGTTGATGATCTGCGTACCGCCGCGATCCTCCTGCGACTGAATCCGTCCGCGCCGGCTTGCCAAATCACCCATCACGTCGCCCATGTAGTCCTTCGGGACCACGACCTCGACGCGCATGATCGGCTCGAGCAGCACCGGCTTGGCTTTCTTCGCCGCGTCCTGGAACGCCATCGAGCCGGCGATCTTGAACGCCATCTCCGACGAATCCACGTCGTGGAACGAGCCGTCGTACAGCTCGATCCGCACGTCGTCGATCGGGTACCCCGCGAGGACGCCGCGCGTGAGCGCTTCCTTGATGCCCTCATCGACCGGCTTGATGAACTCCTTCGGGATCGCCGCGCCGACAATCTCGTTCTCGAACACGTAGCCAGTGCCGGGCTCACCGGGATACAAGTGAATCTTCACGTGTCCGTACTGGCCGCGACCACCGGTCTGCTTCGCGTACTTCATCTCACCGTCGGCCGGCCGGGTCAGGGTTTCCTTGTAGGCCACCTGCGGCTTGCCGACACTGGCCTCGACGTTGAATTCGCGCTTCAGGCGGTCAACGATGATCTCGAGGTGCAGTTCGCCCATGCCGGAGATGACGACCTGGCCTGTCTGCTGGTCCGTCTTCACCCGGAAGGTCGGATCCTCGCCCATCAGCTTGGCAAGCCCGACGCCGAGCTTCTCCTGGTCGCTTTTGGTCTTCGGCTCGATCGCCAGAGAAATCACCGGCTCGGGGAAGTCCATCGACTCGAGGACGATCGGCTTCTTTTCGTCGCAGAGCGTATCGCCGGTGCTGACCTGCTTGATCCCGACGGCTGCGGCGATGTCGCCCGCGTAGACTTCCTTGATCTCCTCACGCTTGTTGGCGTGCATCTTCAGGAGCCGACCGACGCGTTCGCTGCGCTGCTTCGTCGAGTTGTAGATCGACGAGCCCGCCGTGAGGACGCCTGAGTAGACGCGAATGAACGTGAGCTGACCGACGAAGGGATCAGTCATCAGCTTGAAGGCGAGCGCGGAAAATGGCGCGTCATCGAGCGCCGGACGCTCGATCAGCGTCTCTTCCTTCGCGTCCGGATCCAAGCCGGTAATCGGCGGCACGTCGAGCGGCGACGGAAGATAGTCCACCACGGCGTCGAGCAACGGCTGCACGCCCTTGTTTTTGAACGCCGATCCGCAGATGACCACGACGAAGGGCGCCGGCTCTTCGCGCACCGAATGCATCACGCGGTGGCGAAGCGCGGCCTTGATCTCGTCCTCGGTGATCTCGATGCCACCCAGGTATTTCTCGAGAAGCTTGTCGTCGTGCTCGCTGACTTTTTCGATCAGCTTCTCGCGGTAGGTCTGCGCCTCGGCCTCCATTTCGGCCGGAATCTCCGAGACGATGTAGTCGGCGCCCATCGTCTCGTCCTTGTAGGTGATCGCCTTCATCTTCAGCAGGTCAACCACACCGACGAACTTGTCCTCGGCGCCGATCGGAAGTTGGATCGCCACCGGGTTGCTGCCGAGCTTCGTCTCGATCTGATCCAGCGTCCGCTTGAAGTCGGCGCCGATGCGGTCCATCTTGTTGACGAAGCACATGCGGGGCACGCGGTACTTGTCGGCCTGGCGCCAGACGGTCTCCGTCTGGGGCTCCACTCCCGACACCGCGTCAAAGACCGCGCACGCGCCGTCGAGGACGCGCAGCGAGCGCTCGACTTCGGCCGTGAAGTCCACGTGACCCGGCGTGTCGATGATGTTGATCCGGCAGTCGCGCCAGAAGCAGGTCGTGGCGGCCGATGTGATCGTGATGCCGCGCTCCTGCTCCTGCTCCATCCAGTCCATGACCGCCGTGCCTTCGTGGACTTCGCCGATCTTGTACGTAATCCCGGTGTAGAAGAGGATCCGCTCGGTGGTGGTCGTCTTCCCGGCATCGATGTGGGCCATGATGCCGATGTTGCGGGTTCGATTGAGCGGTGTCTGGCGCGGCATTGCGAGCGTCCGGAGTCCCTTAGGCTGTTAACAGTTACCAGCGGTAGTGCGCGAACGCCTTGTTGGCCTCGGCCATCCGGTGCGTGTCTTCGCGCTTCTTGACGGCGCCGCCGCGGAGGTTCGCCGCGTCGAGCAGCTCGTTCGCAAACTTCTCCTGCATCGTCTTTCCGTCACCGCGCGACCGCGCGTAGGTGACCAGCCACCGGATGCTGAGCGACAGGCGCCGATTCGGGTTCACTTCAACCGGCACCTGATAGTTCGACCCGCCCACGCGGCGCGATTTCACCTCGAGGCTCGGCTTGACGTTGTCGAGCGCCTTCTTGAACACCTTGAGCGGGTCGTCGCCGGTCCGCTCTTTGATGATGTCGAAGCTCTTGTAGAGGATCCGCTCGGCAGTGCTCTTCTTGCCGTCGTTCATCACGGTGTTGATGAACTTCGTCACGAGCGTGCTGCCGTACAGGGGGTCTGCGGCGAGCTCGCGTTTCGGAACTTCACGTCTGCGTGGCATCTCTAATTCGTCCTGCTGACTTCTAACGGGCTGCCTACTGCTTCGGTCTCTTCGCGCCGTATTTCGAACGGCCCTGCTTGCGGCCTTGCACGCCGACGGCATCCAGCGTCCCGCGGACGACGTGATACCGGACGCCCGGCAGATCCTTCACGCGGCCGCCACGAATGAGCACCAGCGAGTGCTCCTGCAGGTTGTGGCCAACGCCCGGGATGTAGGTGGTGACCTCAATCCCGTTGGTGAGCCGCACCCGCGCGACTTTGCGAAGAGCCGAGTTGGGCTTCTTCGGCGTCTGCGTGAAGACACGCACGCACACCCCACGCTTCTGCGGACTGACCTGCAGCGCAGGGCTCTTCGTTTTGGTCACGATCTTCGTGCGGCCCTGGCGGACGAGTTGACTGATAGTCGGCATAAACGCAAAGCGGGCCCCACTGAGCCCGTGAACACGTACAGCACGCGCACGCAGTTGCGAGCGTTCACAACCGGTGCGGCGTTTCAGGCCTGAAGATCGGCTCCCAGCCGAATCTGGCACCTGAAACTGATGACCCTATCTCTTGGTGATTCGCGACGGCAACCCGTCTTGCGAGGGCGCGGTCGCGGCAACGTCGAGTGCGGTTGAGACTAGATAGGGTGTCCTAGTCCCAAGAGAACCTGACGAATATAGCATGCACATTTCGGCCACGCAACCGATTCGGCCCGTCAACACGGCCACATTCACGAGATTCCCAGGCGTTGACGAGCGCCTCGACTGCTACACTTGGCGCCCGGAATGCCCTCCCTTCGAATGCCACCCTCGGCGATCCTCGTGGTCGCCTGCAGCGTGTCTTGGAGGGGCATCCGACCAGCCGCGCCCGCGGTATGGCGTCTCGTGAATTGCTGTATTCTATACACCCATAACGACTTACAGCCAAACAGGCCTCGCGTATGAGGGTTGGGGACACCCGCGTGCCGTTGCCGTCAACCCCTATGACCAAAGCACACACACCGGCGGAAGCCGCGCTTGAAGGCGAGTTCAAACGCGAACTCGGTCTCTTCGACTCGACGATGGTCGTCAGCGGGTCGATGATCGGGTCGGGAATCTTTATCGTGTCGGCCGGCATGGCGCGGCAGCTCGGAAGCCCCGGGTGGCTGCTCGTCGCCTGGGTCGTCACGGGTGCCCTGACCATCACCGCCGCATTGTCGTACGGCGAACTCGCCGCGATGATGCCGAAGGCCGGTGGCCAGTACGTCTACCTGCGCACGGCCTACAACCCATTGTGCGGCTTTCTGTATGGGTGGACGCTCTTCACCGTCATCCAAACGGGAACGATCGCAGCCGTCGGCGTGGCGTTCGCGCGGTACGCGGGCGTCCTCTTCCCGTCGATCTCCGAGAGTCGCTACCTCATTCCGCCGGTGCATCTGTCATCGGGCTACGCCGTCTCGATGTCCACCGCGCAGCTCCTCGCGATTGTGCTGATCGCGGGATTGACGTGGACCAACACGTTCGGGCTGAAGTACGGGAAGGCGATTCAGAACATCTTCACGACGGCGAAGACGGGCGCGCTGTTCGCGCTCATTGCGATCGGCATCGTGATCGGGTGGAACGCCGACGTCGTGCAGATGAATTTTGGCGATCTCTGGCGTCCCCGAGAGTTCGAGCCCATCGCCGACGGCGTGTCCGTCCTTACAACCTACGGCGTCCTCGTGGCCCTCTGTGTGTCGCAAACGGGCTCGCTGTTTTCCGCAGACGCGTGGAACAACATCACCTTCACGGCAGGCGAAGTCAAAGACCCGCGCCGCAACATTCCACTTTCCCTCGCGTTCGGGACGATCATCGTCATCTCGCTCTACCTGCTGGCCAATGTCGCCTACCTGGTGACGCTGCCGCTCGACGCCATCCAACACGCGCCGTCTGACCGTGTCGCGACGGCGATGCTCGCTGCGGTGGCACCGAGCCTGGGTGCGAGCCTCCTGGCATTCTCGATCATGGTGTCGACCTTCGGCTGCAACAACGGACTGATTCTGGCCGGCGCGCGTGCCTACTACGCCATGGCGCGAGACAAACTGTTCTTCGCCCGAGCGGGGCAACTCAACCGCGCCCAGGTGCCCGCCTGGGGCCTGATGCTGCAAGGCATCTGGGCAACGCTGCTCGTGATCCCGCGGACATACGATTCGGCAACGGCTCAATACGGCAACCTGTACGGAAACCTCCTCGACTATGTCGTGTCGGCCGCCTTGCTCTTCTACATCCTCACCATTGCCGGGGTATTTCGTCTTCGACGGACGATGCCCGACGTCCCGCGGCCCTACCGCACGGTTGGGTACCCCGTGGTGCCGGCGTTGTACATCCTGGCCGCGGCGATAATTCTGGGGGTCTTGCTGGTCTACAGGCCCGCGACCACATGGCCGGGATTCGTGATCGTGCTGCTTGGCATTCCCGTGTTCGCATGGCTGCGCCGGGCAGGGGCCACTGACAGGAGTTGATGCAGCGATGGCACTCATCGAACCAGGCAAGAAGGCGCCGTCCTTCACGCTGAATGACCAGGACGGTACGACTCACAAACTGGCCGACTACGAAGGGCGGCCGGTGATCCTGTACTTCTATCCGAAGGACGACACACCCGGCTGTACGAAGGAAACCTGCGCGTTCCAGTCCAACCTGCCAAAGTTCAAGACACGCAAGGCCGCCGTGCTAGGCGTCAGCATCCTCGACGAACGCAGCAAGGCGAAGTTCGCCGCCAAGTACGACATCACGTTTCCCCTGCTCGCGGACGCCGACCACGTCGTCGCAGAGAAATACGGCGTCTGGCAGGAGAAGTCGCGCTACGGCCGGAAGTACATGGGCATCGTGCGTACGACGTACCTAATCGGACCGGATGGGCGCGTCGAGCAGCGTTGGGACAACGTGAAGGTGGATGAGCACGCCGCGGAGGTGCTCGACGCGTTGAAATAGGACACGCTGCCGCGCCATGGATGCGTACCTGCACGGGCCCAGCCTGACGCCGCTATTGGGCGAGACGATCGGCGCCAACCTGCGGCGAACGGTCGAACGGCATGGCGAGCGTGACGCGATTGTCGTGCGCACCCAGGGGTACCGCGCGACCTATCGTCAGCTGTGGGATGCCACGACGACGCTCGCGCGCGCGCTGCTCGCCTCGGAGGTGCAGCAGGGCGACCGCCTCGGCATCTGGTCGCCGAACCGCTTTGAATGGGTGGTGACCCAGCTGGCGGCGGCGCGCGTCGGCGCCATTCTCGTGAACATCAACCCGGCGTACAAAACGTCGGAACTGCAGTTCGTACTGCTCCAGTCGGGCACCTCACTCCTCATCCACGCCCAGGCATTTCGCTCGAACGACTACACCCGTATGGTGCGCGAGGTGCGCGATGGCTGCCCGATGCTGCGCGAGGCCTTCACGATCGACACCGAGTGGGAGTCGCTGCTCGCACGGGCCGCTGGCGCCTCGGCAGCCGATCTCGCCGCGCGTGAGGCGCGGCTGCAGTTCGACGACCCCATCAACATCCAGTACACCTCCGGCACCACGGGGTTCCCGAAAGGCGCCACGCTCTCGCACCACAACATCCTCAACAACGGATACATGGTGGGCGAACTGCTCAAGTACACCGAGCACGACCGCGTCTGCATCCCGGTGCCCTTCTACCACTGCTTCGGAATGGTCATGGGCAACCTCGCGTGCACGTCGCACGGCGCCGCGATGATCGTTCCGGCTGAGGCGTTCGACGCGGGCGCGACGCTCGACGCGATCACCGCCGAACGGTGCACGTCCCTCTACGGCGTTCCCACGATGTTCATCGCGCAACTCGGGCACCCGGACTTCGACGACTTCGACCTCTCGTCGCTGCGGACCGGAATCATGGCCGGGTCACCCTGCCCGGTCGAGGTGATGAAGCAGGTGCAGTCGCGCATGCGCATGCCGGAGGTGACGATCTGCTATGGCATGACGGAAACCTCGCCCGTCTCGACGCAGAGCGCGTGCGACGACACGCTGGAGCGCCGCGTCTCGACCGTGGGCCGCGCGCATCCTCATGTGGAGATCAAGATCGTGGATCCCGAATCGGGCGCGATCGTGCCGCGCGGTGTGGCGGGCGAGCTCTGCACGCGCGGCTACAGTGTGATGCTCGGCTACTGGGGCAATGAGGAAGCGACGCGCGAGGCGATCGACAGCGCGGGCTGGATGCACACGGGCGACCTCGCCACCGCGGATGAAGAGGGCTACGTCAACATCGTCGGCCGCATCAAGGACATGATCATTCGCGGCGGGGAGAATATCTACCCGCGTGAGGTCGAGGAATTTCTCTACGCGCACCCGGCCGTACTCGACGTCCAGGTGATCGGCGTTCCCAGCGAAAGATACGGCGAGGAGGTCATGGCCTGGGTGAAGCTGCGCGCTGGCACGTCGGCGACCGAGGTCGAGCTGAACGCCTTCTGCCGCGGCCGTATCGCCACGTTCAAGATTCCCCACTACTGGAAGTTCGTCGACGAATTTCCGACGACCGTCACCGGCAAGGTTCAGAAATTCAGAATGCGCGAGATCGCCGTTGCCGAACTCGGCCTGCAGGCCTCGCGCCGGGACACGGCCTAATCTGACGTCGACAATTGCAGATTGTTGATTGAGGAGATTGAAGACTGTTGCCGATTGGCGATTTCAGGATTGCCCGAATGAAAATTGTCGATTCGACGATTCATTCGAGTAGTCGGTCAATCGTCATTCGATTCACAAATCGTCATTCGACAATCATCAATCAAATTCAATCGTCAATCGGCAATTGATGATTACTGTCCCGCCGCCAACCGCTGCCGCGCCTTGTCCACATCCCGCTGAAACACGAACAGACTGTCAGCGTTGCCCGCTGGATCGGTGAAGTTGTACTGCTTCCCGCCCTTGATCTTGATCTTGAGGTTCTTGTCCAGGTAATCCACGGCGAACGTCTCGAGATTGGCGAGCGGCACCGTGAACGCGTCGCCCTTGTTCGTAGTGTCGTAGCGCAGCCCCTGCGGACTCGCGATGAGGGTTCCCTGGCACGAGCCAATGCCGTGCTTGTGGATGACGGCAACCGTCGCGTCGAGTCGCACCTCCTTGAACCGCACCATGATGTCGCGCGGTCCAGGCGCCAGTTCGATCGACTGCGCGTAACCCTCATACCCCTGTGCCGACACGTTGATCTGATGCGTGCCCGGCTTGACCTCTGACGTCGACACCGGGGCAGCGCCAACGAACTGGCGATCGATGAACACCTGCGCGCCTGGCACGTCGCTGTCGATCCGCAGGGTCACGAGGTCGGCCGGCGGCGGCACCTCCACGACCGGGGCTGGTGGGGCGTCGGCGACCGGCGGCGCGACGGGACGCAGTCTGGGACGCGCCGTCTCGGTGGCCGGCTCTGGCGCAGCAGCAGGGGGCGGCTGAACGACGGCAGGCGGTGGCGCTTCGGCAACGCTCGCCGGCGCGGTTGTGGGTTCCGGTCTCGAGAGCAGGAACAGGCCGACCCCGCCAACGACGACCACGAGGGCTACGAGAAAGACGACGACCTGACGATTCACGCGAAGATCGTAACCCAGTCCGGTTGGTAGTTGGTGGTTCGTGGTTGGTGGCAGGGCCGGGTGTTTAACCACCAACCCAACCACGAACCACCAACCACCAACCGGCGTTAGACTGTGCCCATGCGCCGTTGGTCGCCCAGGGTGCTCATCACACTCCTCGTGGCCGTGCTGGTCTGCATCGCCGCCACGGTTGAGGCGCAGCGGCGAGGCCGTGGCGGATTCGGATTCGGCATGCGCGTCGCCGCGCCCACCGATTTCGACGGACGCTTCCACTTCTGCCGGATCGTTTTTCGGAATTCGCTCGAGGGCGACGGCGGCGGTTGGAGCGTGGACTACCCGCGCGCCGACATCAACCTCTCGATTCGGCTCTCCGAGCTCACCAAGACCGACGTGAGCAAGGATCCTACTGGCGAGCCCAACCACCTGCTGGTGCGACTGACAGACGATGCGCTGTTCGACTGTCCCTTCGTGATGATGACCGAGCCTGGCGGGGCCGGCCTGGACGACGAGGAGGCCGCTCGCCTGCGGCTCTACCTCGAGAAGGGCGGGTTCCTCTGGGCGGACGATTTCTGGGGCGAGTACGCCTGGAACGTGTGGGTCAGCCAGATTCGCAAGGCGCTGCCCGCCGTGGAGTTTCCGATCCTGGACTTGTCGCTCGAGCACCCGATGTTCCACACGCAGTTCGAGGTGCGGAAGGTCGCGCAGATTCCGTCGATCAACTTCTACTTCGGAGGCGGCACGTCAGAGCGCGGCGCTGACAGCGCGGTTCCGCATGCCCGCGCCATCTCCGACAGCCATGGCCGGATGATCGTCCTGATGACGCACAACACCGACTTCGGCGACTCGTGGGAGCGCGAGGGAGACGACGCCAGGTACTTCCAACGCTTCGGCCCCGACGGCTACGCCTTCGGGATCAACGCGGTGGTCTACGCGCTGACGCATTAGTCGGTTGGTGGTTGGTGGTTGGCGGTTCGTCGCTCTGAACACGTCCAACCAACGAACCACCAACCACCAACCGGCTAGCCTCGACCAACGAAGGGCATCTTCGTCGCCATGACGGTCATGAACTGCACGTTGACGTCGAGCGGAAGGCCCGCCATGTAAACGACCGCGCGGGCGACGTGCGCGGTGTCAATCGTCGGCTCGGACGCCAGGCGGCCGTCGGCTTGTAGGACACCTTGCGGCATCTTGACGGTGAGATCCGTCGCGGCGTTGCCCACGTCAATCTGTCCGCACGCGATGTCGTGAGCGCGTCCGTCGAGCGACGTGGACTTGGTCAAGCCGGATATCGCGTGTTTGGTCGCCGTGTAGGCGATCGAATGCGGCCGGGGTGCGTAGGCGGAAATCGATCCGTTGTTGATAATGCGTCCGCCGCGTGGGGTCTGGGCCTTCATGATCCGAATCGCTTCCTGCGTACAGAGGAACGTGCCGTGCACGTTGGTATCCACGACGGCCTTCCACTGCTCGAACGGCAGGTCTTCGATTGGGACGGGCGGCGTACCGATGCCTGCGTTGTTGAAGAGCACGTCGAGTCGGCCGAAGGATTTCTTGGTCTCGGCAAACAACGCTCGTACCGACTCCGCATCGGTGACATCGGTCGGCATCGCGAGGCACCGGGACACGCCGTCACCCGCGCTGCGCACCGCCGCCTCCAGCCGGTCTGCCCGGCGGCCGGCGAAGACCACGCTGTAGCCGTTCTCGACGAGTGCCAGCGCCGCAGCCCTGCCGATGCCGCTGCCCGCCCCCGTGACAATCGCAACCTTCACGGGGTTCATTCGTTTCGTATGCCGTGCGAGCGTGACAAGACGAGAGACCGCCGTGTGTCTGTGGCTGCGTGAGGGCGACGCCCGTCAGCCGCAGGCATCGCGGTTTCCAAAATGCTCGACCTCGCGCGTCCACCCCTCGCGGCCGACCGCGTTCCGGATCTTCGCCCACCAGACCACCTCCGGCTGCGCGACCACGGTGAGCGCGCACTCGTCGGACGCGGCCTGGGCGCCGTTGCAGTAGCCCTGATTCGGGATGTATTGCTGATCCACCATGCCGTGCACCCAGATCTTCCAATCGCCACCGCCGACGTTGCGCAGCAGGTAGATCGGCTCGCCCGCGGCCACCACGAGGCGCTTCGACCCGATGGTCACCTGGCGGCTCGCCGTGGCGCGGCCGACGGTCGTGGTCGAAACGACGCCGGTCAGGGCGTCGACGGTCTCGCCCAACGACGCGCGATACGCCACCGGCGCATCGTCGTGGCGGTCGGTCCGCAAGTCGGTGTCCCAATCGACCGTCCACGCTCGATACGTGCAGCACAGGAACGGACACACGCCGTCCTCGTCGAAGGGAACAGGCGGTCCCGCCTGCTCCGTCGTCCCGCGGCAACCCAACAGGCTGAGCACCGCAAGCCCTACGCCCACGTGTCTGAGTCGTTGCACATTCGTCCGCACGTCAGACTCCACATGAAACGGGTCGCGATCCCGGATAGCTCCACCGAGGGCTTCCGGACACACGCAACTGGTCTTCGCTCACGTGCCCACCTCTGCGACGGAGCCCGTTGGCGACCGCGTCTCGCAGAAGCGGCACACCTTCGAGGCTACGCGCCGCTCCTACCGGTCCCAGGGGCGACAGCACGCCATCGCCTCCACTGGCCACGAAGTCGTTCGTCACGACCGTCAACCGGTCGTCTTTGCCAATCACAGACCCATCCCTTCGTCGCAGCACGACGCGCAGGGCGCCCGACTCGCAGGAGGCGACGACCTGGACGCCCGCAATAGACAGAATCTCCAGCGGTGGCTCGCGGCGCTGCAGGTTGAAGGTAACTAACTGCGACAACTGATCACCGGTCAGGGTCAGCGTGACGAGGCGATTGTCGAACGGGTACACCTCGTAGAGCTGGCCAAAGGTCAGCGTGCCGGCCGGCAGGCTCGTGCGGATGGCACCCCCGTTTACGATCGATACGTCCGCGTGAGGCGTGGCCGCCAGAATCTCGTCGGCCAGCAGGTTGCCCAGCGCCGATTCGGTCTGCGGCGAACGCGGCAGCTCGGTGTCGAGCACGACCCCAAGCGGGTCGTTCTTCACTGCAAGCGCAGCGCGAACGGCCGGGGCCAGCACCTCCGCAATGGCCGGATCGGCCACGACGGGACGCCCTTCATAGCCTGCCGCAACCAGCTGGGCGGCCGTTGCGGATGCATCACACGCGCGCGTAGTCAGGTCCTCCCGGGCGCAAAGATCCTCGGGGGGAAAGATGCGTGCGCCGACCAGCGTCCCACTCGCACGACTGACCGTTAGATCGACTCGCGAAAACGCGCGGCCGGAGAAATAGCCCTCGACCACGGCGACTCCGTTCACGCGGTGCGCCATGCCCTGATGGGTATGTCCCGCCGCGACCACATCGACCAGTCCGGGTGGCAGCGCGTGCACGACGTCCATGATCTCCGACATCGGGTCGCACGAACTGACGTCTGCGGGCGCCTCGAACGACGTACACCTTCCGCCCGCGTGGGCGAGGACCACGACCGCGGACGCGCCTTCGGCGCGGAGCGACGAGGCCTCGCGTGCGATTGCGGGCGCCAGCGGCGCAAAGCTCAGGCCGCCAAGGTTCTCGGCAATCGTCGTGACGGGCGTTGAGGTCGTCGTCACGCCGACAATCCCCACCTTGACGCCGGCGACGGTGACCATGGTCGAGGCACGGATGTTGGGCCACGCCACTGGCTGCCCGGTCGACTCGTCGATGACGTTGGCAGCCAGCAGGGGAAACCGTGCTTCGGCGGCGCGTGCTTTGAGCGCGCCGCGTGGATCGTCCGACGGCGTCGTGGGCGTTGAGCGGGGTCCGACCGGACCATAGTCGAACTCGTGGTTGCCGATCGCAGCCGCGGCGTAGCCGAGCCTGTTGTACGCGCGGACCACCGCGGCGCCCTCGTTCATGTTCGATTCGAGAGTGCCCTGGAACATGTCTCCAGAATCGACCAGCAGCACGCCTCCTCCGTCCCGCAGTCTGGCCGCACGGATGTTACGGAGATAACCACCGAGCAGCGCGAGGCCGCCGCGCTCACCCCGCTGCAACACCCCGCCATGGAGATCCGTCGTCGCGATGACCGAGATGGTGACCGACGCGCCTGAAGATACCCAATCCGCAGCGATCGGACCCGTCACGCCGGCGATGGCCACCGCGCCAAGCACGACGATCGCGAGCGTCGCGAGACGCGTGAAAGACACCGGGCCGAATGCTAGCACGCGCTCACAATGGCGGCGATCAAGGCAGCGACGAACGACCAGTAGACGATCGGCGACCACGCGTAGATCGGATAAGGGGCGGCACGGCTGATGTAGATGCCGGGGTCGGCCGCTACTCTCTCAGCCGTCGTGTTGCGCTGCTCGCGGGACCAGCGCGGCGGTACCGGCGATAGGTACGAGGGCGTGTCAATCACCGGCGCAAAATACGTCTCGAGAATGCGGTTCTCTCGCCACGCGGTGAACGGATCGTCCGCGCTTGCGGCCAGGTTCCTCGCCTGCACATGCCACATCCCTTCGCTTAGGTAGTGATCCTCGAATGCGAGGCGGCTGGTCGCAATCGGCGGCTGCGTGCGCCAGCGCGCAGCCCGATCGGCCGAGAGCGCCTGCAGCGCACGCGGGCTGAATCGTGACCAGAACATCCCGATGTCTGGCTCATACACCTCGCGCCCGAGATGGACGACCTGGAAGAAGCCGGCACCAGCCAGGATGACCACGCACGCTGCCCTCGCAAACGGGCGCAACGCGGTCCGTTCCATGGGAAGGCTCAACCGCGAGGGCGGATCGACCGCCACCGCGATGCAGAGACCGCACATGATCGCGACGGCGTCGATGAGCACGTCATGGATCTCCCCCACCCGGGCCGGAATCGCCCATTGCACGAACTCGTCGGCGATCCCCGTGGCGACGCCGGCGAGCAACGCCCAGCCCGGAGCAAGACCATTGTCGAGGGGCCGCCACACGCGGTAGCAGAGCCACGCCAGGGCTCCGTACTCCACGAAGTGAATCCGCTCCACGGCATCCACGTCGGGATTGCCGCTCGCCACGAGCTGCGCATAGAACAGCGCGCCGATGACGCCCGTGGCCAGCGCGGCCCATCGCCACGGTCGGGCGTGCCGCAACGGCACGGCAGCGGCCGTCAGGATGCCGCCGGCCGCCAGCGCGAGCGCGCCGTACACGAGGAACCGGAACTGGTCGGGAAATGCGGCGCGTAGCGCCTGCTGGAGCGCGCCCACAAACGGCGACGAGGCGACGATCACGACGGCGGCGACGATCGCGCCTGACCGTCTCACCGCGTCACCGCGCTGCGACGACGCTCGCGAGGACCTCAGCGGCGTGCGAGCACTCCTCTTGCGTCACGTCGAGGTGTGTGACCGCGCGAACGATCCGCGCGCCGAAGGCCACCACGAGCACGCCGCGCGCGCGCGCGGCCGCGACGACGTCTGCGGCATCCAGCGGGCCTGGCGCTAGTGTGAAAATCACGATGTTGGTCTGCACCGACGGAAGATCGATCGAGATGCCAGCGGTCGATGTCAGCCGCTCTGCGATCAGCCGCGCGTTGGCGTGGTCGGTGGCGAGCCGATCGAGGTGGTGATCGAGCGCGTACAGGCCGGCCGCGGCCAGAATCCCCACCTGCCGCATCGCGCCGCCGAGCATGCGCCGATGCCGAACCGCGGCGCGAATCATCTCGCGCGAACCCGCCAACATCGTTCCCGCCGGGGCGCCAAGGCCCTTCGACAGCGCAACGGTCGCCACGTCGAAGGGCTCAGCGAGCTCGCGAACGGTGCGACTCGACGCCACGGACACGTTCCACAGGCGCGCGCCATCGAGAAACGACGTGATCCGCTTCTCACGCGCCACCTCGCAGATCCGCACCGCTTCCGTCTGGTCGATCACGATCCCGCCGCCGCGATTGTGCGTGTTCTCCACCTGGACGAGCGTGGTCGGGGGAAACAGCATGTGGTCGCGCGGCTTCACGGACGCCGCGAACTCCTCAGTCGAGAAGCGTCCGCCCCGACCAATCTCGGTGAACTGTACGCCGGCATTCGCACCGCCGCCGCCCAACTCGTGCCACACCGCGTGGCTCTCGCGGCTGACGATGACATCGTCACCCGGACGCGTGAGCGTCCGGAGCGCCACCTGGTTGGCCATCGTTCCCGACGGCAGCCAGAGGGCGGCCTCCTTCCCGAGCAGCGTCGCGACCCGGTCCTGCAGATCGTTGACGGTCGGGTCTTCGCCGAACTGATCGTCGCCAACCGGGGCCGCCGCCATGGCGGCGCGCATGCCTGACGTCGGTCGCGTGACCGTGTCCGAGCGCAGGTCAATCACGACGTGGGGGCCTGACGCTCGCGGAAGAACGTGATCATGTCGGTGCTCTGCGCGGGCGTCGCGCCGAGCTGGCGCAGCATCGTCGCCACCTGGCCGCGGTGGTAGCTGCCGTGATTGACGACGTGGACGATCATCTGCCAGTAGGGTGAGACGGACGCATGGCCCGCGAGCGAGCGATACTCGAGCGTGCGCTGCAGGCCGACTGCGTCGAGGCCAGAGACGAAACCTCTGATCTGGGCTTCGAGGGGCGTCCACGCGTTGCGCAAGGCGCCCAGGCTCGTGAGCCCGCTCGTGTCGGGCCGTGTCGGCGGTTCGCCCACCCATCGCTGGTGCCAGATCCATTCCGCGAAGTACATGTGAACCAGCGTGTCGAGCACCGAGCCGAACGAGCCACCGAGGCTGCGCGACAGCTGCTCGAGCGAGAGCGGCAACGCCGATGCGAAGGTGCGGTCGCGCGCCCAGTAGTTGAAGTCGAGAAGGGTCCGGATGTAGGCGGGCGTCATACAGGGGACGACTATATATCGCGGTATCTCACGCAGCCAGACGCGGTCCCGGCGAGGGCTGATACACTGGGCATCATGGCTCGCCGCTGGCGTCGGCCACTCGCGTTCGTCCTCGCAGCCGCGATCTGTCTGACCGCGGGTGCGGCGGCGGCGCAGTTCGGCCGCGGCGGGTTTGGCCGCTTCCAGGCGCGGTTCGCACGCGCCGATGATTTCGACGGCCGCTTCCATTTCTGCCGCATCGTCTACCAGTCGGCACTCGACGGTGACGGCGGCAACTGGAACGCCGACTGGCCGCGCGCCGACATCAACCTGTCGATCCGGCTCTCCGAACTCACCAAGACCGACGTCAGCAAGGCTCCCACGGGCGAGCCGAATCATCTGCTCGTGCGCTTCACCGATCCCGCGCTGTTCGACTGCCCGTTCGTGATGGGAACGGAGGTGGGACGCGCTGTCATCACCCAGCAGGATGCGGAGGCACTGCGTCTGTATCTCGAGAAGGGTGGATTCCTGTGGGTTGACGACTTCTGGGGCAGCTACGCGTGGGATCACTGGGTGGCGCAACTTCGACGGGCGCTGCCGGCGAACGAGTTCCCGATCTTCGATCTGGCGCCAGACCATCCGCTCTTCCGCACGCAGTTCGAGGTGGACTCCGTGCCGCAGATTCCCAATATCGGGTTCTTCATGGGCACCGGCGGCGGCACGTCAGAGCGCGGATCCGATAGCGCGACGCCGCACGCCAGAGGGATCAACGACAGCCGTGGCCGGATGATCGTGTTGATGACGCACAACACCGACTTCGGAGATTCCTGGGAGCGCGAAGGCGACAGCCCTGCGTACTTCCTGGCCGTGGGTCCGAGAGGCTACGCGTTCGGGATCAACGCGGTGCTCTACGCGCTGACGCACTAGCCGCTCCCTGGACGAGCTACCAGTTCCCAAGGCGCCAAGGCGAGAGCCGCAATGGATCGAGAGACTCTTCTGACCATCGCGGGCGCGGGCGGCTTCGCCCTCGGCGTCATGTTCGCTGTCGGGCTGGCCGTGTCCCTCGTGTTCAAGCACAGGAAATAGGGCAGGCGTTCGATTTTGCCCGTGCTAGCATCCACCACTTGGAGGCGGTTATGGCAGCAAGAGTGATCCTTACGGCGGCGTTCGTGACCCTGTTCGTATCGTTCACGGCGGCGCAGGACGCCCAGACGGCCATCGCGACGGCGTCCAAGGCGATGGGGGCCGACACGCTCAACACGATCGAGTACTCGGGGAGCGGCAACGACTTCGCGATCGGGCAGGCGTACAGCGGCACCTCGCCCTGGCCGAAATTCATCGACAAGACCTACACGCGGCAGGTCGATTTCCGCGTGCCCTCGTCGAAGATGGACCGCATCCGCATGCAGGGCGAAAATCCCCCGCGCGGAGGCGGCCAGCAGCCGGTCCGCGGCGAACAGCCGCAGAACCAGACCATCATCGTGGGCGCGAACACGCCCTGGGCGCAGCAGCTCGAAATCTGGATGCTGCCGCAAGGATTCCTTCGCGCAGCCGCGACGAATAACACCACCGTGAAATCGCAGATGGTCGGCGGCAGGCGATTCACCGTGGTGTCGTTCGTCGGCCAGAACAAGGCCGCGGTCAACGGCTATATCAACGATCAGAATCTGGTCGAGCGCGTCGAGACGATGATCGACAACCCCGTACTCGGCGATATGGCGTTCGAGGCGGTGTACACCGACTATCGTGACTTCGGCGGCGTGAAGTTCCCGATGCACATCGTGCAGCGACAGGGCGGCTTCCCGATTCTCGACCTCACCGTCAGCGACGTGAAGCCGAACGCGCCGGTGACCATCCAGGCGCCGCAGGGACGCGCGGGCGGCCCGCCCGCGGCCGCCGCCGCGGCGTCACCCACGCCGGGCGCACCGTCGGAAAAGCTTGGCGATGGCGTCTACCTCATCCTCGGCGGCTACGCGGGCGTCGCGGTGGATTTCAAGGACTACATCCTCATCATCGAGGGTGCCGCAAGCGACGAGCGATCCAACGCCGTCATCGCCGAGGCCAAGCGCCTGATTCCCAACAAGCCCGTCCGGTACATGGTGAACACGCACCAGCACTTCGATCACGCGGGGGGCGTACGCGCGTACGTGGCCGAGGGGGCGACGATCATCACGCACGAAGTCCACAAGGCGTACTACGAGCGGATCTGGAGCAATCCGCACACGCTCAACCCTGATCGACTGGCCCTGTCACCGCGCAAGGCCTCGTTCGAAACGATGACCGAGAAGAAGGTGCTGACCGACGGCACCCACGTCGTCGAGCTGCATCACCTGCAAGGCAGCGGTCACAACCAGGGGCTCATCATGGCGTACCTGCCCAAGGAGCGAATCCTGGTCGAGGCCGACGCCTTCAATCCGCCGGCAGACAAGAACGCGCCGGTGCCGCGGCCGCTCAGCCCGTACAACCTCAACCTGGCCGAGAACCTCAAGCGACTGAAGCTCGACCCGCAACGGATCATCCCGATCCACTACCCGGCCGATAGCCGCGTCGTGGACATCGCCGAGTTCACTCGCACGGTCGCTGATTCGGGAACGAACTAGATCGGTTGGCGGTTGGTGGTTGGTGGTTCACGGTTCAGAACCACCAACCAACCACTAACCACCAACCACTAACCACTAACCACGAGCCATGCGTCGTCCCAGCGCCGCGCCGATGTAGGCGGGGACGGCGCAGAGGCCGCCGAGCACGGCAAAGACGATGAGGCCGAGGGGCAACAGGTTGGCCGTCGGATTTTGCACGAAGGCGGCGACGGCCTGTCCGCCGAAAAACGCCATGCCCCAGCGCCACGGGCGTTCCGGTGCCAGGAATCCGAGCAGGGCCGCGCACAGACCGGCGACCGGCATACCGAGCGACCAGTAAAGATCGCTGTCCCACGCTTCCCGGCGACCGGACGCGACCGCAACGAAGAACCAGACGGCGGCACCCACGGCGGCAGCCAGAGTCATCCAGCGATTCTCGACACTCATACGTGCGCCGAGGCTATCACGGCGCCCGATCCCGGCGCAGTCGCGCGAGCAGGTCGTTGAAGTCGGATGGCACGGGCGCCTCGAACGTCATCGCGCGTCCATCCTCTGGATGCGCGAAGCCGAGTCGATAGGCGTGCAGGGCCTGCCGTGCGAAGCCGACCGGACGCAATTCGTCTGGCCCGTAGACGTACCGCCGTTCACCGACGAGCGTGTGCCCGCGCAGCCGTGCCTGTATACGAATCTGATTGCGTTTGCCTGTCTGGAGGCGCACTTCGATCAGCGATGTCTCGCGGAAGGCTTCGACCACGCGATAGTCGCTGATCGCGTCGGTGCCCTCAGGATCGCGTGGATGCGTCTCTTTCTGAATCAGCGCCTTGCGATCCCAGACCAGCCGGTCGCGCCACGTGCCAGAGGACGGGTCGGGGTGACCGTACACCACGGCCAGGTACACGCGCTCGGGCTCTCGTCGACGGAACTGGGATTTGAGGGCGGTCTGCGTCGCCGAGTCCTTGGCGAAGAGCACCACGCCAGACGTGTCGCGATCGATGCGATGCACGACAAACGGGCGGCGCCTGCCGCGCGATCGGAAGTACTCCTCGAGCTGGTCATATGCCGACGAGGCGCCTCTCTTGCGCTCGAGCGGCACTGACAGCAGACCCGCCGGCTTGTTCAGCACGAGCAGGACGTCGTCTTCAAAGAGAATCTCGAGGTCGCCGGTCTGACGACGCGCCACGGCGCGTGCGCTGCCGGGACGATCCATCCAGACGCGCACGAGATCGCCGGCGACGAGCCGTCTCGAGGCGGCGTCGAGCGACACCGCGTCGCCGTTCACAAAGACCTTGCCGCGTTCGAGAGCGGCAGCGGCGCGACCACGCGATCCGAGCCGGCCGGACGCGGCGAGGAACTTGTCGAGACGCGCTCCCGCCTCGTCTGCGTGGACGGTCCAAGCGTTGTTCAGAGAGCGCTCACGGCCCCCAGCCTACACCGAGACGCCGAGCGTGATCGTGGCGGTGTAGCCCGATGTCGTGTCGCCGACGAGCGTCGCCAT
>Ga0210380_10000427_pt1 | contig 19210 bp, 18 predicted proteins | sample PLM4_5_coexredo_FD_155476 | JGI IMG/M metagenome (GOLD analysis project Ga0210380, IMG submission 155476) | Groundwater sediment microbial communities from an aquifer in East River, Colorado, USA - PLM4_5_coex redo | ecosystem: Environmental > Terrestrial > Soil > Riparian zone | place: USA... | reverse complement strand
GTTCCACCGGTCAAGGTGATGGATCCAGTGTCGCCACCCGCGACGATGTTTCCTTTGAGCGTCGACGTCGTCATGGTCGCAGCCGCGCTCGGCACCCAGTAAACGTTGCAAGCCTGCCCGCCGTTGATCATGACCACCGAGAAGTTGGTGCCGGTGAGGGCTGCCCCGATCTGGAAAATCCAAACCGCGTTCGGGTCGTTCTTCGCGTCGAGCGTCAATGTGACGCCCGTTGCCGTCAAAGCCACAGTCGGCTCGGTGCAGTAGACACCGGGGGTCAGCGTCATGGAAGCCGGGATCGTACCCGCGGTGCCGAGGGCGCCCTGGCTGCAGGCTTTGGCCTTGAGCGCAGTGTAGGCGCTGGCGAAGTCAATGACCGCCGAAGCTGCGGCCGCGTTGGTCGCAGGGGGTATTCCGCCCGTAAACGTGCAGCGGGTAGGTGTAGCAGCTGCGAACCCGCTGCCCACGTTTCCGGTGACCAACGAGTCGGTACAGGTCACCCCCGCCGTCCCCCCACTCAGGACCGCGAAGCTCTGCAGACCGGTACTCAGTGGTGGCGCGCTGCTTTGAGCCCATGCTGCCTGGGTGAGCAGTGCCAGTAAACTAGCGGAGAAATACTTCAGACACGAGTTCATTGCGTCACCTCCGTGGTTTGTTGTTCCACGACGGGAGCAACCCTTAGGGTTGCGCATCCCATCAGCAGTGCAGCTTTCCACCGTTCGCAGCTGATGCACTGTTCGTTGGCGTACATACCGTGGAAATTTGTTGGCTAAGCACCGCGCGTTCGCGCACGCTCAGGCCATCGAAACCGCACGCATTGACACTTGCCTCGTATCAGCAGGACATTTGTCCTGTATGTGGCCAGGACATCACTATCGCGGAAATTTGTTGGTCAAGGGCCGAACGCCGTCTTGCTTGAGCTGTGTTCGAAGCTGCCCGCGCCGCGCTCGACGGCGATGAGGCGCAGCGCGCGCAAGAGTGAGGGCGGCATGTGCACCAAAAGAAAAAGGACCCTCGCGGGTCCTTTTCCATGCTTCGAGATTGCAGGCTTACTTGATGTTGCCGCCCTTGCGGCCCGGGTTGCCCGGCGTGCCGCCGAGTTCGTCGTTCGTATTGCGGGCGCCGTCGAAGGGGTTGGAACCGTGCCCGTCCTGGTTCGAGTTGCCCGGATCGCAGTTCTCGGGCCCGTTGCCCACGCCCTGGTTGCACTTGCCCTTGCCCTTGCCGTTGCCATTGCCGCCGCCGCCGCCGCCTTCGCAGCCGATGAAGGCCATGTCGGTCAAGGTCACCGCCGCTGTGGCCAACGCCCGACCCTCAAACGGTGTTGCGGGCGCTACACCGGTCATGGTGATCGCCGCACCCGTGACGGGATCTGCCGCACCCGCGAGAATGGTTCCCTTGAAGTCCCCACGCGTCACAGTCGCGGCCTGGGCGACCCACCACGTCACGTTGCACGCGTCGCCGGCCGTGACCACCGAGGAGTCAGTACCCGTTAGGGCGCCTGTCCCGCCAGTTCCGATCTTGAACAGCCAGGTGGCATTCGAACCTCCAGTGAGCCTCAACGTGGTGCGCGTGAACGTCACCGCCGCTAGGGAACAGATGACACCGGGGTTGAACGAGAGCGTCGTGTCCGCGTAGGCAGCCTGAGTGAGCATCTGGTCCTGGTCGCAGGGGACGTCCGCGAGCGCGTCGTACGCGTCGTTGAAGCCCGTTATAGCCGCAGCGGGGAGCGGACTGGTGAGCATCCCCGAATACGCGGGAGGACTCGCAGGGACTTGTGTGTACGCGCCGCTAAGGACCACGTTCCCGGTGATGACGGAGGGCGAGGTCGCATCGCCAAAGCTCACCGCGCCGGCGGAGCCCACGTTCCCGGTGATTGTGGATCTAGTTGTGGTCACCGCCGCAGTTGCATCTGGCGCGGGTGGCGGCGTTGCAGTTGACGTTCCAACACTCAGGACCGCGAAATCCGAGGCAGCGCCCAGCTGAGGCACCTGCGCGAACGCTGCCTGGGTGGCCAGCGCCAGTAAACTAGCGGAGAAATATTTCAGACAAGAATTCATTAGGTCGCCTCTTAGGTTTTGGTTTCCACGAAGGGAGCAGCCCTAGCTGGGTTGCGGATCCCGTCACGAGTGCAGTTATCCGCCGTTCGTGGCCGGTGCACCGTGCGTTCGCGTACGCTCAGGCCATCGAAACAGCACGCATTGACACACGCGTCTCATCAGCAGGACATTTGTCCTGTATGTGGCCAGGACATCACTATCGCGGAAATTTGTTGGTCAAGGGCCGAACGCTGTCTTGTTTGAGTTGAGCTCGAATCGGCCTGCGCCGCGTTGGACGGCGAACAGCTGGAACAGCGGCGTGAGCTGCTCCCGGTACTGCTCCGGAACGTTCGCCGTGACGAGAAAGCTCGGCGGCGCGGCGTTCGACAAGGTGCCCGTGCCCTCGAGTTGCAGCGGCCCCTCGAGCGTGCTCAGCGTCGCCAGCACGGCGGGGCCGGCGGCGTTGAAGCGCACTTCATACTCGCCAAGAGGCGAAACGGGCGCTAGCACCGAGCCTGCCGCGCGCCATCTCAGCGTCGCGTCGCCGTCGAAGCGGCCGCGCTCGACAGACAGGCGCGGGATCTCGACGCGCACGTCGCCGGTGAGGCGCAACGGCGCGAGCTTGGGCATGCCCAGCCCCAGCGCTGCCGCCGGCAGATCGATGCGCGCATTCGCAATCTCCAGGCGCGAGAGCGAGACGGTGACCAGGAACGGCTTGCCTGCCTGGTCGAGCTCGACTTCGGCCACCAGGCGTGCGCGCAGCAATGACACCGGCCGCACGCGCCAGGCGAGGCGCTTGGCGACGCCCGCCTTGCCTTCCGCGTCGCGGATCTCGATCCATCCTGCACCCGACCACAGGCTGCCGTGCGCTTCTGCCAGGCGCAAACGGCCGTGGCTTGCGCGCTGCAGCTGGTCGTCGATCAGCGTCGCCGGTACGAGCACGACGAGCGCGGCGGCATAGGCGCCCAGGCCGAACGCAAGCCAGCGCCAACGCATTACTGCGGCCCGGAGCGGGAAAAGGTGGCGGTGACGCTGACCAGCCCCGGTGCGGCCAGCGCTTCGATGCGGGCCGCTTCGAGGCGCACGTGCTGCGATTCCAGGGCCGCGACCAGGCCGAGCCAGTCGACGAAGGACAGCGCACCGAGGGTAACGCGCACGTGATTGGCGTCCGGCGCATCGATGCGCGTCAGCGCACCGGTCAGGCGGGCGGCGTCGGTCCGCGCTTGTACCAGAGACCGCAGATCGGCCTGCGAGGCCGGTGGCGCGGGCGCCGCGCGCAGACGCACGTACTCGGCGGCCTGTTGGTCGAGGAGGACCGCCTGCGTGCGCAACGCCGCAACGCTGGCGTTCAACTGCGCTCGACCCCGATCGGCCGCGTACAGCACCCATAGGTAGGATGCGGCGCCCAGGACCGCGGCCAGCACCGCAATGACCATGCGCTCGCGCGGCGCGCGTGACTCCCAGGCCTTGCGCAATGCGGCTTTCACAGGGCGCGCACCGTGATCAGCTTGGATCCGGTGACATCGACCGTCAATCCAGAGCGCATCAGGCCGGCCACGGCGCGGCGCAACGCCGCATCGTCGATCGCGCCAAGCTGGAGAGTCATGCGCCCGCTCTCGTAGGACACGGTGCGCAGTCCGCCTGCGGGCAGCTCCCGCAACCCGATTGCCACTTTCTCCATCATCGGCGCAAAGTCGCCGCCATCGGGCAACCCGGCCCGATTGCGCGCCACGGCGAGCTGCCGGCGCATCTGCAGCGCCGGGTCCGCGACGGCCACGGCATCCGGAAAGACGCTGCGAAAGCGCACCTCCATCTGTGCGCGCACTGCCCGCTGCTCGCTGCCCAGCAGTATCCAATCGGCGCTCAGCGCGACGCCGTGGATGGCAAGCGCAGCGCCCGCGATCCAGGCCGCCGGCCGCAGGCGCGACAGCACTTCCGGGGAAATGCGCCAGCGCCGGCGTTCCTGCATCAGGCCGGTGCCGGCCTCCGCCGGCGCCATGCGCCAGTCCCACGCCCCCAGCACGCGCAGCGGCACGCCGAGCGCGGATTCCCATTGCGCAAGGTCCGGCGGCACGCCGGGCGCCGTGACATAGACCTCGATCGCTGCAGGCCGTGCGCCGCGCAGTTCGGCTTCTTCGAGCATCATGCGCAGCGAAAGCGGCGGCGACGCGTGATCGCCGCCATCGGTCGCCGCGCCCTCGAATTCGCCGGTGCGCACGAATCCCTCGCCGCCGTCCCACGCCAGGCTCCAATGCCTGCTCGAGCGCGGCAGCAGCAGGATTTCCGAGTGCACCTCGTAGGCGCGCAGGCCGACGGCTTCGAGCGCATCGCGCCAGCGCTGCAGTCCCTGCTTGTCGAGCACCGCAAGCACCTCGGCGTCCCCTGCGTCTTCACCCACTGCACCAAGCCAGCTCACCTGGTTCGCCTCGGGCTCCGCTGCGGTGGCTTCCTCCACCGCGTACGAGAGCACCGGCCCGGCGCGCCGTCGCGCGCCTTTGGGCAGTCTCGCGCGCGTGAGCAGCACCTGCGCTGCGGGAATGACGAGCTGGACGAGGTCCGCACCACGCGGCAGTTGGGCGAGCGTGCCCTCGCCCGGCGCCGATTGCCGCCCGTTGATCAGCACCCAGGCGCAGCGCGACGGCGCATCCCCGAGCGGCGCGTAAATGCGCAACAGGCTCATGGATATTTTCTCCACACCACGGCAGGCCAGCCCGACGCACCTCGCGCGAGCAGCGCAGTCCCGCGCGCCTGCGCGTCGCCGATGGTCACGCGCACGCTTGCCAGAAAATACTGGCTGGCGATAGTGACGTCGCTGCCTTGCGCCGTGGCGTTCTTGGGCAGCTGCGCGAGAAATTCTCCCACATTGCGGAAATAGGCCTGCTGCCGGCGCGCGGTCAACGCTCGCGCAGCGTCGAGATCCAGCCCGCTGACGACGGCCGCGAGCACCTCCGGCGAGGCGGTGTTGACGTTGAGCGCGGTGGCGCTCGGCAGCGCGGTGATGAACGGGCGCAGCCGCGCGCGTACGCCGTCATTGAAGCCACGCACCTGTGCCAGCTCGGCGATCTCGATCAGCGTGCGGTTGGCCGCGAGATACGCGGGCTGCTGCGCCTGGTAGTAGCCATCCTCGGCGCCGCCCTGAGGCTGCGGCACGCTGTCGGCGTCGAGCCAGTCGAGGAGCGCGTCGGCGAGGGTGTCGGGCAGATCCAGGACCTTCAGGAGTCGCCGGAACTGCACCAGATGCGCGGCGCTGGGCGCTCCGTTGCTCACCAGATTGTTCAGATTGAACGCGCCCTGCTGGTCGTCGATGTGGCCGGCGAGCTCGCCGTTATCCACGGGTACCGGCGGCAGGCGCAGCGCCCAGGGCTCGCCCAGGTGGTCGACATCGCTCAGGCGCCGATCGGCGCTCAGCAGGGCGCGCGCCCAATCGACGCCGGCCTGGACCAGCGCCTGCGCCTGGGCATGCGCGGCGGTGAGTTCCGCCTGCCGCGACCAGGTGCTTTGCGAGGCGAGCATCGCCGCCGCGGCGAGCGCGGCGAGTGCGACCACGCCCATCGCCAGTACCACCGCCACCCCGCGCTGACTCTGTCTCACGACGGCTCGCCTCATTGCAGCGCGAAGATGCGCACCAGCTCCTCGCCCGAGGCGAGCGCGATGCGCAACCGTACGCCCCGGGGAAGCGGCGGGTCGCGCGCCAAGCGGGGCCATGCGTCCACCCACTCCAGCGCGGCATCCAGGTAGTGCACCTCAAAGCTGGAGACGCCCGAGAGCACGGCATAGCGCGCGGGTTGCGCGCCGGGTGCGACATCCAGACCCGGCCACAGCAAGAGCTCGATCTCGTGGTTTTCGTTCAACTGGTACGCGACGCGACGCGCCACGTCCAGGCCCTCGGCGGACGCGAAGCGGCTGAATTCCACCCCGGCGCCCGCCTGGCCGCGCCAGGCGGGCGCCGTGCCGGAGGCGGAGCGCACGGGGCGCGGCGCCGAGAGTTGTGCATCGCGCTGGAAGCGTGAAAAGAAAGCCGCCACGCGTTTCCACTTCACGGTCTCCTGCCCGACCTGATCTCGAGCGTCGAGCACCGCACCCAGGCCGCGGAACGACATCATGGCGAGCAGCGACAGGATGAGCAGCGCGACCATCAGTTCGATCAGGGTAAAACCGCACTGCGGCACTTGGCGGTGGGTCATCTGCTGCCCGGCTGCGGCACCGGCTGCACCACGAATCCGGTGAGGCGCGCAAGCGCGCGCGAGTCTGCCGCCGGCTCGGACACGAACACGTCGACGCGGCGAAACGCCGAATTGGGCGTGGTGATCACCTCTTCGCGCCAGGCGAACTCGATGCCGCCCTGTTGTTGCGTGCCGCGGGCGATGCCAAGCGGCAGCCAGGCGCCCCGGGCGCGGTGCTCGGCGAGCCTGTTCTCGGCGACGAAGCCGGCGAGCAGCCGCAAGCGCAGCTCGCCGGCTGCGGCCGTTGCCTGGCCCGCGGCGCGCAGCGCTGCCATCAGCGCGATCGACACGATGGCCAGCGCGACCAGCACCTCGACCAGCGTGAACCCTTGCCGGGACCTAGGGAGAAGCATGGATCCGCACCTCTCCGAGCGGCGAGGCGGCCACGGTGTAACGCTCCGCGCCCAGGGAGATCTGAAACTCGTAAGCCAGCGCGCCCTGCGGGCTGAACTCCAGACGCATGTCGGACGGCCTCATGGCTTCGATCTGCAGTTCCGCGATCGCCATTCCCGCCGGCAGGCTGCGCGCGCGCAGGGAATCATCGCGTATTTCGGTCCAGCCGGTGTCCTCGCGCAGCTGCCAGAAGCGGTACGCGTTCGCCTCTGCGGTCCAGGCGACGCTCGTGCCGGTCAGGCGGGCCTCGGTCGCCGCGAGATCGAGCAATTCCGACAGCCGCTCGGCCTCGACGCGCAGCACCGCGCGATCGTCGGGATGCACCAGCGCGCCGACCAGCCCGGCAATCAGGCCCATGACCAGCAGCACGACCAGCAGTTCAATGAGCGTGAAGCCCCGGTGGCTACAGGTTCCAGGAACCGATGTCGGCATCGTTGCCCTCTCCGCCGGGCGCGCCGTCGGCGCCCATGCTGAAGACGTCGAGCTCGCCGCGCACGCCGGGATTGAGGTATTGATAGGGATGGCCCCAAGGATCGTTCGGCAGGCGCTCGAGGTAGCCGCCGGCCTTCCAGTTGGGCGCCAGGGGCGCTGACACCGGCCGGGCGACCAGCGCCTGCAATCCCTGCTCGGTGCTGGGATAGCGCTGGTTGTCTAGGCGATACAGTTTGAGCGCCTGCATCAGGCTCGCGATATCCTGCTTCGCGGCGATGGCGCGCGCCTCGTCGGGCCGGCTGATGATCTTGGGCACCACGAGCGCGGCGAGAATTCCCAGAATGACGACCACCACCATCACTTCGAGCAACGTGAAGCCACGCTGCTGCTGCATCCGCATTTCAACCTCCAACAGACATTTACGCCGCGAACCCGGCATATACTGTGCGGTACCGCACATACTGCGCACCGCGCCAACTTTAACATGCGCTACTTTTAGCGAGCGATCTGAGCTTGAAAAATGCAGTGTCTCTCGCCACCTTTGCCGCACTTGCGCTGCTCGGTGCGGTGCTTGCGTACTGGACCTGGGCATGGTTCGCGCCGCTCCCCGCGCCGCGCGCCCCGGCCGTGGTGGAAACGGCCAGCCGTACTTCATCCGCAAGTGCGCTGTTCGGTCGCCTGAAAGCAGACTCGGGCGCTGTTGCTGCGTCTGGCGCGCTGCGCCTGCTGGGCGTGGTGGCCGCGACTGGCGCCAAGCGCGGCTACGCGGTGCTGCGGCTGGATGCAAAGAAAACGGTCGCCGTGCCGCAGGGTGAGGAGGTCGAACCGGGCCTGCGGCTCGCGGAAGTCTACGCTGATCGCATCATCCTGGATCGAAACGGCGTGCGCGAAACGCTCGTCTGGCCGGACAAGAACCCCAAGTGAAGATTCGCGCCGCATTGCTGGCGATCGCCATGGCGGGCCTGGCCGGCCAGGCTCACGCGCAGGCGCAGCCCGCCCAGGCGCAGGCACAGGCGCCGGCGCAGCCCGCCCAGGACGATACGGTGACGCTCAACTTCGTCAACGCCGACATCGAGGGCGTGGTGAAAGCGGTGAGCGAGATCACCGGCAAGAACTTCGTGCTCGATCCGCGCGTGAAGGGAACTGTCAACATCGTCTCGGCGCGGCCGATGGCGCGCTCGCTTGTGTACGAGGTGTTCCTCTCGGCGCTGCGGCTGCAGGGCTACGCCGCCGTCGAGGACCGCGGCATGGTCAAGATCATTCCGGAGGCCGACGCCAAACTCCACCCCGGCCGCACTGTCGGCCCGAGCGAGCGGCCGCGCGCCGCCGGCGACCAGATCCTGACCCAGGTATTCACGCTCAAGTACGAATCGGCGTCGCAATTGCTGCCGATCCTGCGCCCGCTGATCGCCCCCGCGAACACGATCACCGTCTATGCCGGGAGCAACACCCTGGTGATCACGGACTACGCCGGCAACCTGCAGCGCATCGGGAGGATCATCGACTCGATCGACCAGCCGGGCGGCACCGACCCCGTCGTGATCCCGCTGCAGCATGCCTCAGCGGTCGATGTCGCGCTCACGGTCAACCGCCTGTTTGCCGAGTCGGCGCAGGCAGCGGGCGGCGCCGCAGACACTTCGCAGCGCCTTAACGTGGTGGCGGATACGCGCTCCAACAGCCTGGTTGCGCGCTCGGACAACCCGTCGCGCATCACCCGCCTGCGCACGCTGGCCGCGATGCTCGACTTGCCGACCAGCGCCGCGGGTAACTTGCACGTCGTGTACCTGAAGAACGCCGATGCGGTGAAGATGGCCGAGACGCTGCGTGCGATCTACCTGGGCGAGACGGTGGCTGCGGCGACGCCCCGATCCCAGCCCCTGCCTGTCGCCGCATCGTCCGCGGGCGCGCCGCCGCCCGCCTTGGCGGCACCCCTGGCCGCTGCGCTGTCGCCCGGCATGATCCAGGCGGACCAGGCCACCAACTCGATCCTCATCAACGCCCCCGATGCGATCTACAACAACCTGCGAGCGGCGCTGGACAAGCTCGACACGCGAAGGGCGCAGGTCCATGTGGAGGCGCTGATCGCGGAGATCACCGCCGACAAGGCCGCCGAATTCGGCATCCAGTGGCAGAGCCTGAGCGGCGCGGCCAAGAGCGGTACGCAGGCGTTCGGCGGCACGAACTTCGGCGGACCCACCCAGAACATTGGGGCCATCGCTGCCAACCCGGCCATCGCCGGCCGCGGCCTCAACATCGGCGTGATCAACGGCGTGGTGAATATTCCCGGCGTCGGCGAGATCCTCAACCTCAACCTGCTGGTGCGGGCGCTCGAGACCGACAGCAACGCCAACATCCTGTCCACGCCGACGCTGCTGACCCTCGACAACGAGGAAGCGAAGATCATCATCGGCCAGAACGTGCCATTCATCACCGGCTCGTACGCGGTGACCGGTGCGGCGACCACGCCGACGCCGTTCCAGACGATCGAGCGCAAGGACGTCGGCCTCACGTTGCGGGTGCGGCCGCAGATTTCCGAGGGCGGCACCGTGCGGCTGCAGATCTACCAGGAAGTCTCGAGTGTCGTCGACACGATATTGCCCAGCCCCGCGGGGGTGACCACCAACAAGCGCGCCGTCGAATCGATGGTGCTGGTGGACGACGGGCAGATCGTGGTGATCGGCGGGCTGATCCAGGACTCGGTGAAGGATGGCGTCGAGAAGGTTCCGGTGCTCGGCGACATCCCGGTGCTCGGCGCGCTCTTCACTTACAAGACGCGCTCGCGCACCAAGACCAACCTGATGGTGTTCCTGCGACCGACGGTGCTGCGCGACGCGCAGCGCGCGGAGTCGCTCACGGGCTCGCGCTACGATTACATACTTGGCGAACAGTACAAGGCGGCACCCCCTTCCAGCCCGCCGCTTCCCGACATGGATCCGCCCACCCTGCCGCCGCGATGATCCCCTACGCGTTTGCCAAGGCCCATGGCGTCGTGGTCAGCGCAGTGGGCGCCGAGTCCGCCCAGGTCGCGGTGCGCGCGGGCGCGCACGCGGGCGCGCTCGCGGAGTTGCGCCGCGCCCTCGGCCTGAGGCTGGTCACGCGGCGCGTGGGCGCGGAAGAGTTCGATGAGCTCATCGCCGCGGCCTACAACAGCGCGGCCAACGGGGCGGCGGCGCTTGCCGACGATCTGTCGCAGGATGTCGACCTGGCGCGGCTGCTGCAGGAGATCCCGAAGATCGCGGACCTGCTCGACAGCCAGGACGACGCGCCGGTGATCCGGCTGATCAACGCGCTCCTCACCCAGGCGCTGCGCGACGGCGCCTCGGACATCCATTTCGAGGCGTTCGAGACCCGCTCGGTGGTGCGCCTGCGCATCGACGGCACGCTGCGCGACCTGATCGAGCCGGCGCGCGCGCTGCACGGCGCGATCGTCTCGCGCCTCAAGATCATGGCGCAGCTCGACATCGCCGAGAAGCGCCTGCCGCAGGACGGCCGCATCGCGCTGCGCGTCGCCGGCAAGCCGGTCGATGTGCGCGTATCGACGATCCCGACCGGGCACGGCGAGCGCGTGGTGCTGCGCCTGCTCGACAAGCAGGCCGGGCGTCTCGATCTCACGCAGCTCGGCATGGATACCGCGACGCTCGAGCACATGGATCGGCTGATCAAGGAGCCGCACGGCATCGTGCTGGTCACCGGTCCGACCGGCTCGGGCAAGACCACCACGCTGTATGCCGCGCTGTCGCGGCTCGATACCGCCGCGCTCAACGTGATGACGGTGGAAGACCCGATCGAATACGACCTGGACGGCATCAGCCAGACCCCGATCAACGCGCGCATCGACATGAGTTTCGCGCGTGCGCTGCGCACCATCCTGCGCCAGGACCCGGACGTGGTGATGATCGGCGAGATCCGCGACCTGGAGACGGCGCAGATCGCGGTGCAGGCGAGCCTGACCGGGCACCTGGTGTTCGCCACGCTGCACACCAACGACGCCATCAGCGCGGTCACGCGGCTGGTGGACATGGGCGTCGAGCCGTTTCTGCTCGCCTCCAGCCTGATCGGCGTGGGCGCGCAGCGCCTGGTGCGGCGCCTTTGCCTGGAATGCCGCAAGCCCTTCGTGCACGAGGGCGCGACTTTCTATACGGCGCAGGGCTGCCCGGCCTGCAACCGCACGGGCTATCGCGGCCGCACCGGCATCTACGAGCTGCTGACCGTCGACGATGATCTGCGCCGCCTGATCCACGACCGCGCCTCGGAGCATGCGCTGCGTGCGCACGTCCTCGCGCGCGGCATGAAAACCCTGCGCGACGACGGCATGCGCTGGGCGGCGGCAGGCGTGATCAGCCTGGAAGAAGCGGTGCGCGTGACGCGGGAATAGGCGAGACGCGGCAGCCCCGTGGAAGCGTTCCGCTACCAGGCGCTCGACGCCGTCGGCCGCCCGGTCTCCGGAGTGGTGCAGGCCGATACGCCGCGCGAGGCGCGCGCGCAACTGCGTGCGCAAGGCCTGCTGCCCTCGGCGCTCGAGCGCGTCCAGGCGCGCGCAGGCGCGCGCCAGCCGTGGGCCCGCGGCCTTTCCGCGGCCGAACTGAGCTTGCTCACGCGGCAGATGGCAACGCTGCTCGACTCCGGCCTGACGCTGGAACAGGCGCTCGCGGCGCTGATGGAGGAAGCCGAGGCGCCTTTGACCCGCGAGGTGCTCGGCGGGGTGAAGGCCGAAATCATGGCCGGCGCCTCGCTCGCCAGCGCTCTCGGCAGCTACGCCCGCAGCTTTCCCGAGTTCTACCGGGCGCTGGTGCACGGCGGCGAGGAGTCTGGCGCGCTGCCGATCGTGCTGCAGCATCTCGCCGACTACCTCGACGCGCGCCAGGCGCTGTGGCAAAAAACCAGCCTCGCGCTGCTATACCCGATCCTCGTCACCACGGTCGCCCTCGCCATCGTCACCGGGCTTCTGGTGTACGTGGTGCCGCAAGTCGTGCAGGTATTCCAGCAGTCGCGCCAGGCGCTGCCCTGGCTGACGCGCGGACTGATCGGGCTGAGCGACTTCCTGCGCGCGGCCTGGCCCTACCTGGCCGCCGCCGCCGCCGCCGGCGCGTTCGCCGTCCACATGGCGCTGCGCCGCGCAGCGCTGCGGCGCCGGTGGCACGCGCTGCTGCTGAGCTTGCCCTGGGTGGGGTCGCTGGTCCGCGGCGTCAACACATCGCGCTTCGCCAGCACACTCGCCATCCTCGTCGCCGGCGGCGTCCCGCTGCTCGGTGCACTGGCATCCGCAGCTCGCGTGATGGGCAACACAGTGATGCGCGCCGCGGTGGAGCGCACGATCGAACGCGTGCGCGAAGGCGTGAGCCTCGCGCGCGCGCTGGGCGAAGCGCGCGCCTTTCCGCCGCTGCTGGTACACCTCGTGGCGAGCGGCGAGGCAAGTGGCAAGCTCGAGCAGATGCTGACCCGCGCTGCGCGCCTCGAGACCCAGGCGCTGGAGCGGCGCCTGGCGGTGTTCCTCACGCTGCTCGAGCCGGTGATGATCCTGGTGATGGGTGCGGTCGTGCTGCTGATCGTGCTCGCCATCCTGCTGCCGATCATCGAGATCAATCAGCTGGTGCGCTGAACCGTAGTGCCTATATCACCATGTGCCGGCGGGCCAATGCAGCAACGGCAGGGTGAAGTAGATGCCGAAGACGGCGAACTTGTTGCACTCGCCAGAGAGATTCTCATTGCGGCCCAATGGGTTGCAGTGGCCGCGCGTATGTTCCTCAGGACTTGGGACGCCAATCAGCCATTGTGTCCGTGCATTGGCGCCCGTCACGAGACTTCGCAAACTACTCGAATGTTCGGTACCGCACTGTGCTCACAGGGCCATTCGAGTGTGATGGAGCAGCATGGCACAGTCTCTGCCTGAAATTGCTACTGCAACCCGCGGCTTCGATGAACTGGGCCACGGGATCGCCAACAGCCTGCTCGCCGCACTGCCCCGCGACGATTACCGGCGCCTGCTTGGCGAGCTCGCGGAGGTCACGCTGACTTCCCGCGAAGTGTTGTATGAGCCCGGCGAACGGATCGGGCATGTCTATTTTCCCAACGAAGGCCAGGTTTCGCTATGGATGGTGATGGCGGACCGCAAGGCGCTGGAAGTCGGGCTGATCGGCCACGAAGGCATGGTCGGCGTACCTTTGGCGCAGGGTGTGGAAGTTTCACCTGTGCGTGCCGTGGTGCAGGGATCCGGCAGGGCGCTGCGCATGGACGCAGCCAGCTTTCGCAAGGCGCTCGGGCGCAGCCGGCCCTTGCGGTACGAGGTGTCCCGCTATGCCTATGCCGAACTGTCCCAGGCACGGCAGATCGCCGTGTGCGCCCGGTTTCACGAAGTGGAAGCGCGCCTCGCATTCCGGCTGCTGATGGCCCGCGACAGCGTGCGTGCGGACAAATTCCACCTGACCCACGAATTTCTGGCCGAAATGCTGGGCATACGGCGCGTCGGTGTCACCAACGCCGCCACCGCTTTGCAGCGACGCAAGCTGATCAGTTACAGCCGCGGCAATATCCGCATCCTGGATCGCAAGGGCCTGGAGACAGCCGCCTGCGAGTGCTACCAGGCGTTCAGCAAGCTGGCCCGCGTCCCGCTAGTGATGTCGAACGCCGTTTCGGCGTTGTCCCTGGACCGGGCCGGGCTGCTCCGGTGATCGCAGCATCATTGGTAAGCAACGCGCGCGGCCTGCGCCGAGCGCCAACAAGGTGGATCCGCATCCAGTCTGGCGTGGAGATCGAAGATGACCAGCACGTCGCTGCCGCAGCGCACGGCGCCCAGGCTGGTCATCAGCTGACTTTCCTGTGCTTCGGATTCAAGCCGCAGAAAGCACAGCGCCTGGAGCTTCTGGGGCTCGGCCACGGTCACTATGTCGATGCTCGTGACCCTGCCGAATGCGGCGCAAAGCCCGCTGACTGCAGAACGCAGGCTGGCGGCGTCGCCGCAGCGCTCGAGCGCATTCAACCAGGCTTTAGGTGCCCGCAAAGCGCGTTCGCCGTCAGCGGGTCGCGCGTGACGTACCACCGAGCCGAGCTCGGCAGAGACTCGCTGCGCCCAGTCGCCAATCCGGTGCAATTGCTCGCTTGTGCAGCTCACTTTTCGTCCAATCAGGCTTGCAGATCCCCGCCACTATTGTCCGCCACGGTCAATAATTTTCCGTGCGCCAGCACACCGTAGGCGCGCTAAATCAGGAACAACATCGCTTCCCACCCCTCATCGAACCGCACGAAGGAAACTCCATGAACCTCACCTTGAGCCTTGCACCCCTGGTATCCCTGATTGCCGGGATCCTCATCCTGGTCGTGCCGCGCTTGCTCGCCTACATCGTGGCGGCCTACCTCATTATCGGCGGCCTGCTCGGGATGTTCGGCGACATCCGCCTCAGATGAAGAGCGCGGTCGTCGTGTGTCTATGTGCGCTAGCGCACAGACTTACCGGCGGCCTGGGAGCATGATCAACTCGGGTATGCGGCTTCCTTCCCCCGCTGCATGCCCGCAATACCCAGCCCGGCAACGGCCTCCCCGTTCCGGGCTTTTTCTTGCAGGTATCCCTAACTGACGGTCCCGCTGATTTTGACGTTGATTTGAAACACTTTCAGCGCAGCGTCGGCCTGTGTGTTCGCCAACGAATGTACGATAGCGTACTAAGCGGCGTATGATGCAGCCTATGGGCGGCAGAGAATCTGCGGCACCGAGTACGCCGAAGGAAAACCGGCTACTTGCCTATCTGCCTAACGACAGATACGAGGCGCTGTTGCCCTCGCTGGAGCCGCTGAAGATGCCGCTCGGGGACCCCTTGTACGAATCCGGCGGCACACAGGGCTACGTGTACTTTCCGACCACCGCCATCGTCTCGCTGCTGTATGTGCTGGCAGACGGCCACTCCGCCGAGATCGCCGTTACCGGCAACGAGGGCCTGGTTGGCATCGCTTTGTTCATGGGCGGCGAGTCCACGCCGAGCCGTGCGGTGGTGCAAAGTGCCGGCTTGGGCTACCGGCTCCGGGGTTCGGTGCTGAAGAAGGAGTTCGAGTCCGGCGGCGCACTGCAGCACCTGCTGCTGCGCTTTACGCAGGCGCTCATCACGCAGATGACGCAGACCGCCGTGTGCAATCGCCACCATTCGGTGGACCAGCAGTTGTGCCGCTGGCTGCTGCTGTCGCTAGACCGGCTGCCCGGCAACGAGCTGGTGATGACCCAGGAGTTGATCGCGAACATGCTCGGGGTGCGCCGCGAGGGTGTGACCGAGGCGGCCGGCGTTCTGCAGGCGCAGGGGCTCATCCATTACAGCCGCGGCCGCATCATCGTACCGGACCGCTCACGGATCGAAGCGCGCGTCTGCGAGTGCTATGAAGTCGTGAAGAAGGAATACGACCGGCTGCTGCCGCCGCGCCTCGCCAACTAGCAGGACGCCTAAATGGCGCCGCGGTAGACTCGGGCCGCCATGGCTTCCACGGTCCTCGATTCCGCCCTGTTTCGCGACTCCTTCGGCACGCCAGCGATGCGCGGCATCTTCGAGGATGCCTCGCTCCTTTCCCGCTACACCGAGGTCGAAGTCGCCCTCGCCCGCGCGCAAGGGCGCCTCGGCGTCATCCCTGCCGCCGCGGCGAAAGACATCGCCGCTCGCTGCGATGCGACGAAGCTCGATCTCGATCGCCTGAAGAGCGAAACCGAAACGGTCGGCTACCCGATCCTGCCGCTGGTGCGCCAGCTCGCCGCGCAGTGCGGTGAAGCCGGCAAGTACCTGCACTGGGGCGCGACCACGCAGGACATCATGGACAGCGCCGTGGTGCTGCAGGTGCGTGATGCGCTGGCGCTGATCGAGGCCGATCTCGCAGCCCTGCGCGGCATCCTGGCCCGCCAGGCGAGGCGTTTCCGCGATACACCCATGGCGGGCCGCACGCACTTGCAGCAGGCGCTGCCGATCACCTTCGGCTACAAGCTGGCCATCTGGCTCGCCATGCTCGACCGGCACGCCGAGCGGCTGGACCAGTTGCGCCCGCGCGCGCTCGTGGGGCAGTTCGCCGGCGCTGCTGGCACCCTCGCCTCGTTAGGCGAGCGCGGCCTGGAGGTGCAGCAGGCGCTGATGCAGGAGTTGAAGCTCGCGCAGCCGGTGGCCACATGGCACGCGGCGCGCGACGGTCTCGCGGAGGCGGTGAATTTCCTCGGCCTGCTCACCGGCTCGCTCGCGAAGGTGGCCTTTGACGTGATGCTCATGGCCTCGACCGAGGTTGCCGAGGTCAGCGAGCCCTTTGTGCAGGGGCGCGGTGCGAGCAGCACCATGCCACAGAAGAGAAACCCGATTTCCTCCGAGCTGATCCTTGCCTGCGCCAAGGCGGTGCGCCAGCACGCGGGCCTCATGCTTGACGCCATGGTGCAGGACTACGAGCGCGCGACCGGCCCCTGGCACGCGGAGTGGATCGCGCTGCCCGAAGCCTTCATCCTCACGGGGGGCGCGCTGCACCAGGCGAAATTCATGCTCGACGGGCTCATCGTGGACGAGGCGCGCATGCGCAGGAATCTCGACATGACCAACGGCCTCATCGTCGCCGAGGCCGTGATGATGGGCCTTGCGCCCCACCTCGGGCGCAACGAAGCCCATGACCTGGTGTACGACGCCTGCCGCGTCGTCGCCGAGAATGGCGGGCGCCTTGCCGATGTGCTCGCGGCCATGCCCGAAGTTTCCAGGCACCTGAAGCTGCAGGCGCTCGAGCGGCTCACCGATCCGGTGAACTATCTCGGCGCGGCACAGCATATGGTGGACCGGGTGGTCGGCAAGCGCGGCTAGCGCGCGGAGACGATTCTCGACGCCATCGCCCGCCACGCCACGGGGCGCTATCTTCAGGCGGCGGATTTCTGCCGCTGCGGAAAGACCTGCGGACGCAGGCTCGGGTGGCAGGCCATCGACTTTGGCGCGTAGGGCGCTTCGGCACCAAGTTCCTCGGCCGCGTGCCACGCCCAGCGCGGATCCCACATCGCGCCGCGCGCAAGGCAGACAAAGTCGGCCCTGCCCGAGGCGATGATCTCCTCGGCCTGGCGTGCACCGGTGATCAGGCCGACGGTCATGGTCGGGATCCCTGCCTCGCGCCTGATCTTCTCGGCGAACGGCACCTGGTAGCCCGGAGCAAGCGGCAGCTGCTGGCGCGGGTCGAGCGCGCCAGAGGAGACATCCAGGTAGTCGCAGCCGAGTTTCTTCAGTTCGCGCGCGAGCGTCACGCTGTCCTCGGGGGTCCAACCGCCCGCGACCCAGTCGGTGGCCGAAATTCGCGCTCCCATCGGCTTGTCGGAGGGCCAGGCCGCGCGCATGGCGGCGAAGGTCTCGAGCACCATGCGCATGCGGTTCTCCAGGCTGCCGCCGTATTCGTCGCTGCGCTGGTTGGAAATCGGCGACAGGAACTGGTGCATCAGGTAGCCGTGACCGGCATGCAGCTCGATCAGGTCGTAGCCGATGCGTTCGGCGCGCTTGACCGACGCGACGAATTCGCTGCGGATCGCTTCGATCCCCTTCCGGTCGAGCGCGCGCGGGACGTGCCAGTCCGGCGCATACGGCAGCGCCGACGGCGCCACCGTCGCCCACGCCCCTTCTTCGGGCTTGAGCGGCTTGCCGCCGGCCCCGGGCGGCTGGGTCGAGCCCTTCCTGCCGGCGTGGCCGAGCTGCAGGCCGTGCTTCGCGACGCCGTACTTGCGGCAGAAATCGATCACCCGCTTCATCGCGGCCTCGTTCTCGTCGCTGCACATGGTGGCGCACTTGAGCGAGATGCGGCCCGCCATGCTGACGTTGGTCGCCTCGGTCATCACCAGCGCGCCGGCGCCCAGCGAGAATTGCCCCAGGTGCATCAGGTGCCAGTCGCCCGCGGAGCCGTTCTCGGAGTTGTACTGGCACATCGGCGATACCACCACACGGTTGGGCAGCGTCAGGCCGCGCAAGGCGGCGGGTGAAAACAGAGCACTCGGCATACGCAATTCCCTCCCCTGGAAGTCAATGCAGCATTCAAGAGCCTAAGGCGCATGCGCGGGTTGATGCAGATCAAGGGGCCGCGAACGGCGGGCCGGCGAATACAGCACTTCGAGTGGGGTGGGCCAGGGCCCACCTTAAGCCTGCGGCACCGCCAGCGCCGAGGGTTTGCCGGCCTTCGCCTCGCGGATCGCCTGCCACACGCGCTGCGGGCTCGCGGGCATGTCGAAGTGCTCGACGCCCGCCTGGCGCAGCGCATCGATCACCGCGTTCATCAGGCAGGGCATCGACCCGGTCACGCCCGCTTCGCCCACGCCCTTCGCGCCGAGCGGATTCGTCGCGGTCGGCACGGGGTGCCCGGTGATGCGCAATCCGCCTACCAGCCCGGGACGCGGCATGGCGTAGTCCATGAAGCTGCCGGTGAGGAGCTGTCCGCCAGCGTCGTACACCGCTTGCTCGTGGAAGATGTGCCCGGCGCCCTGCGTGATGCCGCCCTGCATCTGCCCTTCGACGATCTGGTGGTTGATGAGGTTGCCCGCGTCGTCGCAGGCAAGATAGGAAACGACCTCCACTTCCCCGGTCTCCGGCTCGATCTCCACCTCGGCGACGTGACAGCCGTTGGGGAAGGTGGAGCCGACCTTGGGCTTTTCCTTGAAGTCGAGGTCGAGCTTGCCCGGGTGCTTCAGCGCGAGCGCCGTGATGGTGATTCTGCGGTCGGTGCCCTTGATGCGGAATTCGCCCGAGACGAATTCGAGGTCGGCCCTGGCGCTCTCCAGCTCCTCGGCGGCGAGATCGAGGCCGTTCTGCACAATCTCGCGCGCGGCGAGCAGCATCGCGCTGCCCAGGCCGTGCAGCGTGCGCGAGCCGCCGGTCGGGTTCGCCACCAGGTTGGTGTCGGGCTCCGAGGTACGCAGCCGGATCTTCGTCATGGGAATGCCGAGCACGCCCGCGACGATCTGCGCGAAGGTGGTCTCGTGCCCCTGGCCGTGGTTGTGCGAGGCCGTTCGCAGCGTGACCGTGCCGTCCTTCTCCCAGTTGATGACTACCTGGTCGTAGGGCGCGAAGCCGCCCGAGGCGGTGGCCTCGATGTAGGTGGAGATGCCGCGCCCGCGCAGTTTCCCGCGCTTCACGCTCTCGGCGCGCCGCGCAGGAAATCCGTCCCA
>Ga0210380_10000426_pt1 | contig 19237 bp, 26 predicted proteins | sample PLM4_5_coexredo_FD_155476 | JGI IMG/M metagenome (GOLD analysis project Ga0210380, IMG submission 155476) | Groundwater sediment microbial communities from an aquifer in East River, Colorado, USA - PLM4_5_coex redo | ecosystem: Environmental > Terrestrial > Soil > Riparian zone | place: USA... | reverse complement strand
TGCCGCCACTGTGGATGGCTTGAACGCGAGCACGCGAAGCCAGAAATGATCTGCCCCCAGTTCGTGACGTTCGATCCAATCGAGCCACCCCAGCCAACCTCCCAGCCGCAGGGCGTGGACCTGCCGACGGCACCGGGCGTGTGGACGCGACATGGCGAGTGGTGGTCTGTTCGCAGTTTTGAACTGCGGCTTTACGGAGCCGTGCTCCGCTTTGAGAACGTGCCATGTACTCACGAGATCGGCCCAACGATCTACGTCAACGACCTTCCCCGTGGCGGCTGGCTTCGCGCCCAACCCCAGCCGGCGAGCGAGGGGAAGCACGCAATACGGACCTGCGACGGACCAATCGTCACGAAGTCGTATGCAGAGCTTGAGGCGGAGATCAACAAGACAAAGCAGGTTCTGGGACCACACGGCTTTACTGCCGAAAAAAACCCGCCGGTTGTCGTTCTTGCGAGATGCGTTGTTTCCAAAATCGAGCGGCTGCGGAAAGAACTGGCACTCGCCAATCATAAGTGGGCAGCTTACGAAGCCGAATATATCTTGCCGTCATTTGAGTGGGCCAGGTCAATCGGCATGGACCTGCAAGCCGCCGTCAAGGCGACCGCTGGAAAGAACTGCAACCGGCTGCTTTTTGAAGCGATGCAGGCTCGTATCGCTGAGCTACGCACCCGCCTGCTCAGCGCCGCCGGTGACGACCTCTGCCGACTGACCCAAGAGGAGATTAAGGCATACACGTCGGGAGCGGTTCAGATTCCACCGAAGGGAGAATTCATCGCGTCGTGCGAACGGTTTCACGAGCAGATTGCGGCTGGGCCTGGAGTGCTGAAGAACTGCCTGACGTTGGCGCAGTTGGTGGCGGAGAATGAAAAACTGACAAATGAACTACGTGTGGCAATCGGAAAGATTGACGGATTGGTTGCCGGAGCCAAAACATCACTTTCACAACTCGCCACCGCCCAGGCCCGCAACGCGGAGTTGACGGCGGCACTAAGGGCACTGCCTCTAAATCACACTCACGGATGTTTCGAGTACGACGAGGATTCCGGGCCGCGATTCAAGGCTGAGTGTTGCGAGGAGTGCCCAATACGGATCAGGGACGCCACCCTCGCCGGCACCGAGGCAGGACCAGCACCAACAGCCTGCAAGATGCTTGATGCTATTCCCGGAACAAATTGCGCTGAGTGGGAATGCCCGACGTGCGGAAGAGTTTCAGTTTCTCCACATCAAACTGTTTGCACGCATACGCCTGACCCGCCCGCCCCACCCCGAACGGATTCCAAATGAGCGACGGCAACTAGACTACACTAAGTAAATGAAGAAAAAACTACACCACCTTCAGAAGTATCCTTGGGACGTATGGCTCCGCAAAGGCAGCACCCACACCATTGAGTACAAGAAGGACTTCACTTGTGCGTTGGTTACAATGACCGCGTACTTGCGAAACAAGGCTTCTCAGTACGGACGTCGGGTCAGCATCCAGACTCTCGGCAACACTCGCCTTAAGTTTAAGGTTATCGGATGACAACCTTCCTCGGTGTGGACTCTGGGGCACACGGAGCTGCTGTGTTACTAGACCAAAACGGCAAGGTGGTGCTACACAAAGGCAATCCCAGGCACATTCGGTTCGATAGGTTCACAGACGAAGGCATAGCCGACTGGTTTGAGAGTGTCCAACGACAGAATGGCCCATTCGTAATCTTAGAGAGGGTGTGGGCCAGGCCCATGAACGGCGCTCGTCATGCCTTTGGACAGGGGTGTAACTATGGCTTCTTGAGGGGTGTGTTCGCGGTGCTGGACATCAAGCCGGCAGATCCTACTCCTTCGCAGTGGCAGAAAGACCTGGAGATCCCTCCCAGGAAGAAGGGGGCGAGGAAAGTAAACTCTAGGACAAAGAAGGAATGGGTGGAGGGAGAAGAGACTAACGAAGACTTTAAGAAGCGGCTGTGGGCAATTGCTGTACAATGGTCTAAGATCAAAGGTATGGAGCGAGAACTGGCCGACGCCTATCTCATAGCCGAGTGGGGCCGACGTCAACACCAAGCCGCTCAGGGGATCAAGAAGTGACACACCCGCTTGCCAAACTCTCTCCGTATAAACGCCTGGTTAACGCCTGGCAATTCTGTCAAAAGTGCGATTTACACAAGACTCGGCAGCAGGTAGTATTCGCCCGAGGCCAGATTCCCTGTGACGTACTGATGGTGGGAGAGGCACCCGGCAGCAGCGAAGACGTAGTCGGCATCCCTTTTGTGGGGCCAGCCGGAAAGCTGCTCGACGATATCATCGCCACTGCCATACAAGCCGCCGGAACCCAACCTCGAATCGCGTTCTTCAACCTGGTTGGATGCATACCCAAAGACGAAGAGACCAACCGCAAGAAAGGTGAACCAACAAAGACAGAGATCGAAGCCTGCTCACCCCGGCTCGGTCGGTTCATCGAAATCTGTAAGCCGATTGCTATCGTGTGTGCAGGTGACTTGCCAACGAGGCATAGCATCAGCCAAAACTGGGGTCGATACACCACCAACATCGTTGGTATCAGACATCCCGCCTGGATTTTGCGACTCGATGTAACCCAGAAGGGCTTAGCAATCCAACGCTGTGTTGTGCAGCTTACCGAAGTGTTTGAGGCGATCGTACCCTTATGACAGGAGGTTATCATGAAGACTCAGGACATTAGCATCGCCCGTTGGTATCGCCAAGCAGCCCAAGCTCTAGCCGACCGCAAGCTCCCTCATGAGGTTGTCATCGCCGCAGAAGCGGACACCGTGATCGAGGAACACCCCCTAACTCTTCGGAGAACTAGCAGTGCCCAAGCTCGTCAAGATTCCCAAGCGAGAAGTCTCAACCAACGGCAGCATTGCCAAAGTCCAGCTCGGAAAGTCGCTTAGCCGCCGAGAGGCTACTCGCCGCAAGGAACCGCTGTGGGCGGGTCCAGAGTCCAATGCGGACAACGGTGGGGTGACTCAGTCCTTGCTAGGCCGCTTCCTCGTCTGCCGAGAACGCTTCCGCTTGCTAGTCGTCGAAGGCCTGAAGGAGTCTGACGGTTACAACCACCGGATCGAATACGGAAACATGTGGCATGTATGCGAAGAGGCTATTGCCGACCGAAATCGGATGGATTGGGATAAAGAACTGTTGGAGTACTGCCAGCAGCTGGCCAAGCATTACAAGAACGACCAGCGAGAAATCGAGAAGTGGTATAATATCTGCAAGATGCAGTTCCCCCTGTACCTCAAGCGGTGGACAGGAGTTAAGCAAACCAAAGCTCTGTTCCAAGAGACCCCTTTCAAAGTACAGTACAAGCTGCCTAGTGGCCGTGTCGTATATCTCCGGGGCAAGATGGACCGGGTGGACCTCGAGAAAAAGACGCTGATCCTACAAGAGAACAAAGCCAAGGGTGAAGTCGATAAGGAGAAGATCCTGCGAGAGCTGCCGTTCGATCTCCAAACCAATCTGTACCTCGTCGCCCTCCACTGCATCCAGCGGGACCACAGCAACCTGTCTTACAAAGTGGGGATGGACGGCTGTCACATCGGATCAGTTCGCTACAACGTCATCAAGCGCCCCCTCTCCGGTCGTGGGGAAGGCAACATCCGTAAGCGCGAGGGTCGTGGCAAGGCCAAAGTCGGGGCCGAGACCGATGCCGAGTTCTACACCCGTATAGGTTCTGTCATCGAGGAGAACATGGGTGAGTTCTTCTTCCGCTTCAACATGGAAGTGTCTGAGAGAGAGTCGGCTGCATTTCAGCAACGGAGCTTAGATCCCATCCTTGAACAGCTGTGTGACTGGTGGGAATACATCTCGCTGAATCCGTTTGCGCCCTGGGATATCACGGGAGATGACATGCGTGACTACTCACCGGAAGCTCCGCCGCACTTTCTCATGCCCTATGGAATCTGGTCGCCACTCCTCGAAGGTCGTACTGGACCCCTCGACGACTACATGGCAACCGGCGACGAAGCAGGCTTAACCCGGACAGACTCGCTGTTTCGCGAACTGGCTTGAGAGGACTTCCATGAATATCGACGAGAAGCGGCTTATTACACACCCGGATGACCTGATCCCCGGGAAGGAATACTCTGTTGTCATCCTGAACGGCGGTAAAGCTCGAAGAGTCCGTGGTGAGTTCCAACGGATTCTCATAGAGCGGAAGCGAAGCCGCAAGAAACCGTGTCGTTCGCGATTGGTTATAATGCTAGTAAGGGAAACGGATATCCTCCGAGTTCCGTGGCAGGAAAGCAAGGACTGGTGCCAACTCTAATCCGGAGAACATAAGTGCCAAAAGTAGTCGAACAGAAAGCCGAAGCACCCCGCAAAGCTGGTAAGATTCGTATCGGCTCAGCCAGCCAAGAGAAGGATGGCGGAATCAAGGCAATCTTCTACGGCGGGACGGGAACTGGCCGGACGACGTGTGCCGCCACCTTCCCAAAGCCCCTTCTCATCATCCGGCCCGAGGCAGTTGAGGACGGAATCAAGAGCGTCCGGAACGTAGCCGGAGTCGATGTCACCGAGCCGTTGTCGGAGGACGTTCAGCTCCTTGACGTCATCGAGATGCAGCAGAAGGAGAAGCGGTACAAGACCCTTGTCCTTGACAGTACCACCTTGTATCAAGACCTGGTGCTGAAACGAGTCCTAGGCATGAAGGAAGTGCCCACTGGCTTCACCTGGGCAATGGCCACTCAAAGCGAGTGGGGTACGATCGGAATCGAACTAAAGGAACGACTGCGCGAGCTGCTTAAGCTGGCCAAGGACGGAACCAACATCATCTTCACCGGGGCCGAGCGGCTTATCAACGACAAGGAGGGAAGTCAGATCATGCAGCCGCAGATGGTAATTGCCCTCACTCCCGCTACCGTCGGCTGGCTGAACGTCGTCTGCAACTGTGTCCTCCCATTCCGCAAGCTTCGCACCTTCAAAGAAGTCACTAAGAAGGTAGGTGGTAAGGATCTGGTCACCAAGGAGGAGAAGACCAGCTACGTTGCTATGACCGGCCCTGACGAATTCTGGACGACGAAGCTCACTCGCACCAATGGTCGAGAAGTTCCGCTTCCTCAGTATCTCGAGGATCCGGACTACTCCAAGATTGCCAAACTCATCGGTTAGACCAATGAAGACGTATCCTCGACACAGAACGCATCCGGCGATCATGGGTAGCGGCGGCTACAAGGGCGACAAGAAGAAGCCGCACCAAGTCATCGACGGTGACAAGGTGATGGAATACGTCGGCATCGGATGGATCGAAGTACGTAAAGCAACCAAGGCTGACAGGAAGAGAATTCCTGTTCTTGTTGGATAAGCTATATACTAGGGTGTAGCTCTCATTCTCAACCCCACGAAAGGAAACCCCAATGCCCTCTCAGACTGCTACTGGAGCCGCGAAGAACATTGCCGGAAAGCTGAAAGCTGCCGGTGCAGGACGTGGTTTCGATAACCACAAGTCGGACGAAACCAAGTTCGGGGCTGGCGGTGACCTTCCCGCCGGGATCGAGCAAGGAATTGCCAAGCTTACCGTCGCCAAGATCGATGAGTACAAGTCGGACAGCAAGCTGGCCGGCAAGCTCTACATGATGTTCACCGGGGTGGTGGTCAGCCCCAAGGAACACGGCGGAGTGCCGATCGAAGGCTTGCAGTTCAACCAGCTTGTCGGTCTGCATGACAAGAAGGACGGCAAGGGCAAGATCACCAAGTCGCAAGAAGACATGATCGGCATCGCTCTCAACGAGATGCGCAAGATGGGCATCGAAACCAAAGGGCTGACACTTGAAGACTGGGAAGACGCACTTAAGGCGCTCGAGCAGGAAGGTCCGTATTTCCGTTTCCGCACCTGGGCCGGCAAGGCAACGGCAGAGTTCCCCAACCCTCGCACCAACTACGATCTGCGCGGAAAGTGCGAGTTCCACAGCAATGGGGCCGAAGGCCGCGTCGAAGACAACAGCGACCCGGTCGCATCTGACTCCCCCAGCGGGGACGCCAGCGAAGAGGATTGGGCCGCCATCGGTGAAGCCGCCGACGCCGACGACACGGATGCCAAGGCCAAGATCAGCTCCAAGGCCAAGGAGCTGAATCTCATCAAGGAGGTCGAGAAGGCCGAGAACTGGGCAGCCGGAGCCGCGATCATCGCTGAAGCCTTGGGCGGCAACGAAGGCAGTTCCGCCGGTGACTCCGGAGAAGCCGAGGCTCCTTGGGCTCCCGAAGTCGGCCAGTTCTACGGATTCAAGAAGGTCGGCGCTCGCAAGGCGGTGGAGCACGAGGTGACAGCAGTGTTCAAGGAAACCGTGAACTTGAAAAACACGGAGACCGGGGACATCATCAAGGCGGTCAAGTGGACCAGCGATCCGCCAACCCTCGGTGGCAAGCCACTGGAGTAAGACATCCGGGCTACTGCATTGTGCGAACCCGAAAGCCGAGATCGGCCTAGGGAAAACGGCAAATGCAGTCCGGTATCCACAGTCGGGGCTAGGTGCCGGACCCGAGGCCATCGTCAAAGGTCTGCCGCTTGGTTCTACCTCGAGGAGTCGTGTCCAAGACAGGCGTGTCGAAGACCGCCCGATTGTGGTTTTAAGAAGAGGGTGGACTCAGCAAGGTCAAGACCGAGAACATGCACTCCTGGTATCAGGCTATGATGAAGGAGCAGTTCTTCCCCGGAAGTCCGGAAGAGTTCGAACCCAAAGCGGCTACGGTCGAAGATGACGGCTGGGACGACTGGCGAATCATGTTGCTAGGTGAGGTGGAGTTCTCCGAAAACCCTGTTGTGGGCAGTCCTCAATGACTTCTCTGCCCATAATCCGCTGATCCAAGCCGGACGCTCACGGCAGAGAGCCCAGCAACATGATCCTAAGTTCCGACACGGAGACTACCGGCATTGATATCTTCCACGGGTGTCACCCCTTCTTGGTGACGCTCTGTGAAGAGGGTAAGGATCCTGAATTCTGGCCGTGGGTGGTTGACCCACTTACTCGCAAGGTCCAGGTCGTGCAGGAAGACCTTGACGAGATCGCAGCACGCTTCGACGCTGCTGACGAGATAGTGTGGCAAAACGGCAAGTTCGACATTACGGCCCTCGGGGCTATAGGCTTCGAATGGCGGTGGTGGGATAAGACTCACGATACCCTCTTCGCCGGACACATTCTTGCCAGTGGCGAGCCCCACGACTTGACTACGATGGTCCTCCGCTACTTGCGGATTGACATCCGGCCCTTTGAAGACGCTCTAGAGAAAGTCATCAAGGAATTCCGGACCATTGCCAAGCGGGAGTTCCCCAACTGGAAGATCATCAAGGACGGAATGTACCCCTCGGCTAAGTCCAAGTCCGGCGCTAAGGCGAAGGAGAAATCCTCCGAGAAGGATAAGCTGTGGAAGTGGGACCTATGGCTCGGGCGGGCGATAGCCGATGCCAAGGGGCTGCCTTCCGACCACCGCTATCGAACCTGCACTCCGGAGTATGCTTGCGTAGATAGTGGCTCAACCCTACCCCTGTGGATCCGGCAGAAGCAACTTCTCAAAGAACGGGGTCTGTGGAAGATCTACCTCGAGCGGCGGAAGTTAATCCGGATCGTCGTTGAGATGGAGACCCGTGGGGTCACCTACAGCCGCGACCGTATGGAGAAGATGCTGACGGAGTTCCAAGAGGAGTCCCACAGTCACGAGCGAATCTGCCTAGGTCTGGCCGGCGGAGCCTTAGAAAGCCTGCCCAAGAGCGGCACGACGAAGGCAATGCGTAAGCTGCTGATCGAAGACTGGAAGCTTCAGCCTCTCGAGTACAGCCCCAAGACCCAGGAGCCCAGCATCGACAAGGTCTGTCTCGAACATTGGGAAAACATTCTCCCGGCCCGTACCCGGCAGCATACATTCGTCAAGCACCTGCGCAAGAAACGGAAGAAGGACTCGGCGGTCAGCTACATGCAGTCCTACAAGAAGTATGGGCTACCAAGCATCTACCGACCCGAAGACGTTGAGTATCCAACCCTACATGCCAGCCTTAACCCGACCGGCAGCAACACCCTCCGTTGGACACATAACAACCCGAATGAAGCGAACATCAGCAAGCTCAAAGACCAGTGCCCCAACTGTGACGGAACCGGGGTCGTAGAAATCCCCGCTAAGCTATCGGGTGTCAAGTCTCTCTGGACGAAGTGCGAGCCATGTGGAGGCAAGGGGATCACCAGCGAAAGCATTCGCCATGGCTTCGGCCCCGCTGACGGTCGAGAGTGGTGGAGCCTGGACTACGAAAACGTCGAGCTCCGAATCCCAGCCTACGAGTCCGGCGAGAAGGAGATGATCGACCTGTTCGAGCACCCAGACGCTGCCCCATACTTCGGCTCTTATCACCTCCTCATCTGCCACATCCTTTGGCACAACGAGTTCGAGCAGTGTTTACGGGACGGGGTCAAGTTCAAGAACCGATACAAGGACACTCTCTACCAGTGGACGAAGAACGGTGACTTCGCGGTAGTCTATGGGGCGGTCAAGGAAAGCGGAACTGCCGACGCTGCTTACCATCAGATCGGTGCCCAGGCCAAGATTGAAGCCCGGTTCTCCAAGCTCACCGAGCACAACAACCGCCAAGTTGACCACGCCCGCAGGCATGGCTTCGTTTATACAACACCGGACAAGGAGTGCGGCGGCTATCCGCTCCAAGCTGGCCGAGGCAAGTGGGGAGGAATCCGCCCAACAACCCCTCTCAACTACCGAACATCCGGAGCGGCGATGTGGTGTATGGGTAGGGCAATGGTCCGGACCCACGATTTCTTGCAGCAGTGGAACCTCTCCCAGAAAATGCAGCGAAAGCTGAACCGGTTGCAATGGGAAAGATACAAGGCGTTCATTACCCTACAGATCCACGACGAGCTAGTGTTTGACCTACCGGCAGCGCTGCCGCAAGCCGGTCAACCCGCCGGAAACCTGGCAGCTATAATGAAGGTTCGTTCGCTGATGGAGAAGTCCGGCGAAGATATAGGCGTACCTCTCAAGGTAGATATCGCTTACCACCCCCATAACTGGTCCGAGGCGGAGAGCTTCAATGCCTAAGCTAGTTGAGAGAAAACCTCCGTCATCCGGGATCAGTGCCAGGCAACACCTATATCTCCAAGGGTGTGAGCGGGTGCAGTTGTTCTGCGAAGTCAACGGTCTGTCAACTCCAAAGATTGCGGCTCATGAGGTGGAGGACTGGCGAGTCGGTGCCTGCGCCTATTACCGCAATGACACCATCAAGATCTGTCTCTCTGCCTGTGCCACACCCTGCACAGAATCCCAGTCCCGTAACTGGAACTGGCCTGGCTCCACTACGGACAGGGAGCCCTACGGAGTCCTCTGCCACGAGCTCGGGCACCACTGCGACCGGGTGTCCGGCAAGCGTCAGTGGTCCTATGGCAGCGAGTACTGCCAAGAGGTAATGAAGGAGTCCAGAGAAGAGCCCATCACGTCTTACTGCCCCAACCCGGCAGAGTGGTTTGCAGAGATCTTCCGTCTCTTCGTTACCAACTCTGCCCTCCTCAAGCTGCTCCGGCCCAAGACTCACGCAATTCTACTTCGAAAGTTCAAGCCGGTTAGCAACGAAGATTGGGTCGCTGAACTGAGCACCATCTATGAGGCTCCCCCCAGGATCCTCTTGAACCTGAAGAAGAAAATCAAAGCCGTGGGGTGAGCCGTGGTTGAGATTTGGGAGGAAGAGGCCGGTGAACCGAAGCACCCACTTGTCAGAGCCGGTTGGCCTGGGGACGAACACGCCAAGCTCATCCTAGAGATCGTTAAGAAAGTGAGCGATGTGTAGTGCCCAAGCTCGTTGACGGAAAGAAACCCAAAGCCTTGCTCGACATGACACCCTTCGAGCTGTTATGCTATTGGATTACGACTCGGGAGATGATCCGGCTCAAGAAGGAAGCCGGTGAGCCGAAGCCTTGGACGTACGATCCCATTCTCCGGAAATACCGTTTCTGTAACGTTCGGCGCATGGACGACAAGGTGTCACAGTGGCTGTGGGTGAATTGGTACTTGCCCCACTTAGGTCACCCTAACATGCTCGTCGCCTCTGCCCTAGCCCGTCAGTTCAACCGGCCCGAAGCTCTGGACAAGATAGCCAAGTATGTGTTCTACACCGCAGAGCCTTTCCAGTCCGAGTTGGTGAAGCTGACACTTCGTCATATGAAGAGCAGAGGCGAGAAGATCTTTGGTGGTGCCTACATGATCCGCGGGGTGGAAGGTATTGACAAGACGGAGATGGTCGTATCTAAGGTCTGTCAGCCGCTATGTGACAACAAGTGCAAGCTGGACACTACTAGCATGCAGAGGTCCGTCGAGATTCTACTCCCCTACTGGGGTCTGTCGTCGTTCCTTGCTGGTCAAATCGTAGCCGATATGCGGTGGGCTGTAGAAGGTGCATGGGAAGATCGCCATAGCTGGGCACCAATCGGACCCGGTAGCCGCCGTGGTATGAACCGTCTCCTCGGTCGGCCTATAGAAGCTCCAATGAAGCAAGAGGAGTTCACCCGGCACTTACAAAAGCTTACGGAGAAGCTGCATAAAGCCCTACCCTCGTCTATAATGAATCGGCTCGAGGCAATGGACATACAGAATACACTTTGCGAGTCAGATAAGTACGCCCGAGCCCTGGGGGGTGAAGGTACTCCCAAGCAACTGTATCCTGGAGGCTGAAGTGCCAAAAGAAGAAGCCTACATGCGAAGGCTAAATCGCCACGAGAGAGCCTTCGATCTGTTAGTAGGGAACAGAGTAATCCTACCTGGGGATGTACGAGTCACCGTTTGCTTTGTCGATCGATACTTCGTCCTCAAGAAAGTGGTATCCGGAATTTGTCTGGAGCAGTACTTTGTTGATAAGTTCTTACTGGACAAAGAGCTGGTGTCGATGTTCGACCAGGTGCTGGTGTACTTTGTAGATCTCAAGTCAAGGACTTACAAAGAGGCGACATCTGAACAGGTTCTGGCAAACCTTGGTGACTTGCTTCCAAGACGCATTGAAACTGGGCAGGATCCTTGCTACCTTGTACATTTAGGTAGCGAATTCAAGGCCTTTGACCTACCACAAGAATCCCCTCGTTAGGAGATCGAAGTGCCTAAGCTCGTACACACCACCCTGCCTGAAGTCTGGGTCGTATCTCGAGGCCGCTGGGAACACAGCGACACCCTCAAGAACATTCGGGACTCCTATGTCAAAGTCAACCTGGCTGTACATACAGAGGAGAAAGACAAGTACAAAGCCCTAGCCAGCGAGTACAAGTGCAACCTGGTGCACTTCAACTACACCAGCATCAACGACAAACGGCACAAGATCGCACAGCGAGCCGGACCCAAGCTCATAATGCTGGACGACGACCTGGAGTTCTATCGTCGCAAGCAACCGGGGCACTGGGCACTTCGGGTAACTTTGGAAAATGAGCTGCGAGTCCTTCTCGAGCGAATTGGCAAAGCTCTGGACACCTATGCCCATGTCGGCGTCAGCGGCCGAGAAGGCAACAACCGGATGCCAGAGCCGCACGTAGAGAACACCCGCTACATGCGCCTGCTCGCCTACCGAACCGAAGAGTACTTGGCTTGTACCCACCCACTGGTAAACTTCGTCGAAGACTTCGACGCCAACCTGCAAATGCTCAGGAAGGGGATGCCGAGTCTAGTCATCACAGACTGGGCTCAAGGACAGAAAGGGACACAGACTCCCGGCGGATGCAGTCTGGCCCGAACCCATGCCCGGCAAGAGGAGTCTGTGAAGGCTCTTGCAGCGAGACACCCTGGCTTCGTCAGGTTGCGGGAGAAGCATAACAAGAGCGGTGGGGAGTTCGGCCACCGAACTGAATCTACGATCTATTGGAAGAAGGCGTTTGAGTCGGCGGGGTGACCCTGTGTACCGAGGGACTGGCTCCTTCCTTGACCTTGGCCGTGTAGAATCGGCGAGCGGCGTATGCATCCTTGAAAGACTTGGCAACCCGCTTCCCCTTGGCGTCGTACTGAACAATAACTTCCGGCTGCCGAGTCGAGATCATCATGGCGTTGGCCCCATCCGAAAAGAAAGCCCCCTGTTCCGGCAGAGGGCCAAAGGTAGATCGTGACTGGGTGACGCTACTAGGCCGGAGTAGCTTCGGTAGCCGCCGCTGCGGTCGGAGCCTCCGTGGCCTTGGAGACTCTTTTGGCGGTCTTGGCCTTCTTCGCCTTGGTGGGCTTCTTGGCGACCTTCGCCGGCTTGGTCTTCTTCGCAGCCTTGGCCGCCTGCTGCGCCTTGAGCTCCGCGTCGAAGTCGGTCTTCTGCCCCTTGGCGGTCAGCTGGAAGTAATAGCGGTTCTCTTCACCTTCGTGACTATCGAACTTGACCAGGCCACCGGCAGCAGCGTGATAGCAGTAGTGCCGAGCGTCCTTCGGGTTCAGACCAGCCTTGGCGGCGATCTCGTTGCTCGTCGCTTCGCCGAGCTTCTTCAGAGCCTTGAGAATCTTGACTTTCTTCTCGCTCCAAGGCAGGTCCGCCACCTTCTCCGCTCCGTATTCGTGCTTCTTCGCGGTGGTCTTCGTCTTCTTCGCCATTGTCGTACCCTTTCAAGTGTAATCGGATGGGAAAGTCTGCCATCATCAGCCACAGGGGACAAATCCTGCGGGACGGGGTTGCCCCCGTTTCGGCTAAGCTGCACTGTAGAGCGACTTCTCGTCGTTGTGGCGAGAAACCTGAATCACACGATAGCCCTTCGCCTCTTCGGCGTCACGAGCCGTCTGGGCCCAAACCGCCTCGACGTAATGGATGGCGAGAATGCCGTGTTGGTCTTCGACAACAACTTGCCAGGTCTTCACTTCAGTTCTCCGGGCTTGAGTTAGGTAGCACCATCCAACCCACACATTTCTATACTAGACATCGGCCTAAGTAAAGCCCTACACCCCATAATTCCGAAAACATTTCCACATTTCTATATGCCACACTTCCCAAGTCAAGTCTGTGCAACACTTTACGGCGGCTACAAATCCGGCGCATTTATGCGAATTCCCCACCTGCTGGTCGATATGGACGATGTGTTGGTCGATTTTCGGAGTGGTGCCTGTGCCCTCCACAGCCGGATTAGGGAAGGCATAGATGCCGCTTGCATCAGCACTGGAATCTGGCGCATGGCTGGGCAAATGGGGCTTTCCGACGACGAATTCTGGAAGCCGATCAACGAAGCCGGTGAAGCTTTTTGGGTGGGGCTCAAGAAGTTGCCGTGGTACAGCGTCTTAATGGAGGTCGTACTGTCGGTTGCAGATGAGTACCATATAGTCACTAGCCCCAGCCAGTGTCCCGGCTCATATTCTGGTAAGGTGAAGTGGCTTAACAACCTCTACGGTCTAGGCTACAGCAACCGTCACCTAATCCCTACTCCTAACAAGCACTTGTTCGCCAACATCCCCGGAGTTGTCCTCATCGACGATCGAGAGGAAACCATCCTCAAGTTTGGGGCCAAGGGGGGCAAAGGAATCCTCTTCCCCAGCTGTGGCAACCGGCTGCATAGCCTAAGACACAACCCGGTACAATACGTTGTTGAGCAGATCCTCGCAATCTCCAAGGAGTCCCAATGCACTGCCGCTTCTCCAATGTGAATGACGCCTTCCGTAGCCTTATCACCTATATAAAGGGCGAGTGCCTAGTACCTCTCCGCCGCACTTCGAGCCGAGTGGGAGACGTCATCCAGATTACGGAGCCGATGACGCTTACCTATCTCAAGCCTCTACAACGTGTCCTCTTCAACAAGGTCCGCGACTGCAACCCGGTAGGCCACGTCGTCGAGGCCTTGTGGATGTTGGCCGGCCGGAATGACGTCGCCACGATCGATTACTACATGTCCAAGTACTCGGAGATGACTTCCGACGATGGCAAGATTTCCAATGGGGCTTATGGGTATCGTTGGCGCCGCGCTAAGACAACTGACAATGTGGTTGGAGGCTCTCTAGGGTATGCTGACTTCAACAACCCCTCTACGGGCCGGGTTGTATCGGCATTTGACCAACTCGCCATTCTCATCGACCACCTAAAGCGAAAGCCCGATAGCCGCCGTGCTGTCCTCAGCATGTGGAACGTCGAGGACGACCTCCTCAAGATCGACACCAGCAAGGACGTCTGCTGCAACTTGAGCGCGGTATTTGAAGTACACCGTATTGTGGTTGACCCGAGATACCCGGTCCGGGCCGACGACTACAATGTGCTGAACATGACCGTCTTCAATCGCAGCAACGACACCATCCTCGGGGCGCTCGGAGCCAACTACGTACACTTCAGTTTCCTCCAGGAATACATGGCAACGGCTCTTGGAATTGAGGTTGGTGTGTACAACCAAATCAGCTGCAATCTGCATCTATACACTCGAGACTACAAGCCGGACGAGTATCTCGGAGACTCAACTCCGGACCATTACTGGGACAAGAACCTGCACCTGGTGCCTTTCGTCAAGGACATCGCCAAGTTCGACGAGGAGCTTCCTAAGTTTGTGGACACCTGGTGTGCCAAAGACTTGACGAACAAAGTCGTACACCAAAGCCTAGCCGGCATCACCGAGCCGTTTCTCCGCGACGTAGCCTTTCCCATGGTGGTCAGCTACTGGTTTCACAAGCGGCGTTTATACGGCCCTGCTCTCCAATGGGCCAGCGAGATCATGTCCGATGACTGGCGTATCGTGGTCACCAACTGGATGCAGCGACGGAAGGCGAACTGGGACAACCGCACCGATAACCCGATGTTGAAGAACGAAGAGCAACGGATTATGGAAGAGACTGGAGCCAAGCCGTGAACCCCAATCCGGTGTTAAGCAAAGCCGATTTCGTCCTCCGCTACAGGCAGGGTGAGTTCGGCAACGCCTCTCCGACGTGGGATACCATCGAGGAGTTCCTGGCCAGCAATTACAACGAGGGCATGATACACATCCGCAACCTTGTAGCCGGTGGACCTACATGGTATGATGTACCTTGTTCTGAAGTGTGGGAGAAGTTCACAGAGGTTGTTGCCAGACACGACGTTGACGGCAAAAGCCTGTACTTCTCCGCTATGGCCCCTACCCATCTCACGACCAGCCAAGGGGAGCTACGGATATCCGACGACGGCCAATGGCAGCTGTGGGAAAGCCGGGTAGCCAAGCCTATGCGGGCCGCTTTGGAGGAGCAAGCAAAGCTCTGGCTCGGGTTTCAGGCTAAGATAGTACTAAAGCACTATATGAACCAGAAGAGCTGGGAGTGGCTCGAATACTTGTTGGAAGCCTATCCCGGGCACATAGTAGAATACAGTTGTTACAGTCGCAACTGGGGTACAGTCCCAGGCTACAACACAGTCTTCTGGGAAGTCCGTCTGTACTAAGGAAGGGAACCGTAGGATGCTGGTCTTAAGCCGCCACAGAGACGAGTCGATTATGATCGGAGACGACATCGCCGTTACCGTCATTGACATTCGTGGAGACAAGGTCCGTTTAGGCATTGAAGCCCCGTCGTCTATTCCAGTGCACCGTCAAGAGGTGTACGAGGCAATCCAACGCGAGAACCGTAAGACAGCCTTCAACCCCACTCGGTTTACAAGTGTGACGTGTACGTTTCCTGGCTGTAATAAGCTTGCTACTGTTGAGGCCTACAAATTCGATCGCAAAGTTCTCCGCTGCGTTGAACACGCAAAGGAACTGGACTGATGCCAAAAGCCGACAACACGCCCGAGACGCTGCTACCTTACCTTCAGCACAAGCTAGAGCTTACATGGCAAGGTGGCAGCGAAGCCAGTGCCGACTGCCCATTCTGCGGCTACGAAGGCCGTTTCTACGTCAGCCAGCAATCCGGAATGTACCACTGTAAGGCTTGTAGCGGTGGTCCAAAGGCGGGACCCAACGGTGGTGGCAACATCTTCAACTTCATCCGAGGTCTGCACGATATCAGCGTGACCCAGACGGAGCCGGAGATGCTGGACCTGGTAGCCGAGGAGCGAAAGATCTTTCCAGAGACCCTAGCCCGCTGGGGTCTAGCCCAGTCCGCCTTGGACGGAGAGTGGATCCTACCGGCCTACGGACCCAAAGGGGAGATCAACAACCTCTATCGCTGGGTGAAGGTCAAGGACAAGCGCCGCTTGATGGGCACCAAGGGCCTAGACGCTTGCCTGTTCGGCACCCAGTTCGGCTTCTACACAAGCAAGAAGCCAGTGTACATCCCAGAAGGGGTGTGGAACGCCATGGCAATGGAAGATGCTTGTCGGCAATACAAGATCAGCAACGGCTCTTTTGTCAAGTGCTTTCCCGAAGACAGTTTCCGCACCACCATCGAGATCATCGGTGTCCCAGGGGCCGAAACCTTCAAAGACGAATGGATTCCTTGGTTCAAGGGCAGAGAAGTCTTCCTCGGATACGACAGCGACTATCCTCGCCGCAGCAAGAAAACCAACGCCGAAATGCCGCCAGCCGGCTACAGCGGAATGCAAGCGGTAGCCCGTAAGCTCAACGGCGTAGCCTCCGAAGTCAACTACATCTACTGGGGTCCTGAGGGCTACAACTCCGAGCTCAAGCCCGGCTACGACGTCCGAGACTTCCTCACCGAAACACCTTGAAAGAGAGTCCAGTGCCCAAACTGTTACCTGAGTCAGACCAGCTGATACGCCTCCAACTTCTCCTCAGCCTCTTTCGCCCTGTCCCGCCTGAATGGTTTACCGACGCCAACGAGCCTCCGCCGCAGCCGCCGGTAGAAGCCCTTGAGTGTTACACCTACGCCGAGCTTGTTGATGCCTGGTCGGATACTCGAGACGAGCCGGATGGCAAGAAGGGCGCACTGGTTTGGCAAGAGAGCATAGACGTCGCTTTCTCGCTGATGCTGTCCGTCATAGCCAGCACCAAGCAGCAAGGGGCGCAACTGTGGCTGCGGGTTATTGGCCCTCCCGGAAGTGCCAAGTCGTCGTTGTGTCTTGCCGTTGAGGCCTGCCAAGAGTACGTCAAGGCTCTCAGCATGCTAACCGGATTCCACAGCGGACAGGGCGGCAACGACCTCTGGTCTGAGCTAGACGGCAAGTGCTGTGTTATCAACGAAGGCGACATGTTGGTCACAGCCCCCAACCGAGACCAGACTCTAGCCCAGATGCGCGACAGCTGGACTGGTAAGGTCACGGCCCACTATCGTAACGGAGTATCATACACCCGAACCGGCTTGCGGATCCCATTCATTGTCGCCGGCACAATGACTCTCCGCAGGCTTAACCGAAGTGCAGCTGGCGACCGCTTCCTCGACATCCAACTCGAGGAGGACAACAAAGTCCGTGGTCCAGCCGGAACCAACCTCAAGCTCCTCAAACACATCTTCAGCATGGAGATGGAAGACGGCTTGGCCGAGAGCGACGGCAAGCCGGAAAGCCAAAGCAGTGCCGAGCAGCTGTTCGCCACTCGCAAGACTGTAGGATACATCAAGTACATCCGAGAGACCCTGGTCAAAGACCTCAACAGGATTGTAATACCCGAGTGGGTTCCTCTGGCCTGTGTTCAGCTGGCTCAACTCATAGCCCATATGCGGGCTAGACCCGACGACAAGGGCGAAGAGCACGAGACCGAGGTCGAGCTGGAGAACCGACTCGTCAAGCAGCTTGGTCGCTTGGCCCGTTGCCTGGCCCTCGTCCTCAACAAACCGGCTATTGACAGTGAAGTGATGCGACGGGTAGCCAAAGTCGCCCACGACACCTGTCGGGGCACTACATTCCGAACAGCCAAGACCCTCATCAAAGGTCCACTAGACAGCAGCGGAATAGCAACCCGTTGTGGCTACACCACAGTTACCGCCCGAGCTGCAATCCAAATCCTTCTCAACATTGGTTGGATTAAGGCCGATACAGTTACTCTCGAGTCCGGTGCCAAGGGAGTCCGCAAGGGTGTGTATCGCCTAGCTCCTTCCGCTCAGACCCTGATGGCAAAGCTCCGTCTGCTTCTCAATCCTCAGCAGGAGACCCTCGCAAATGCAGCTCAGACTCACCTTTCTTGAATACAATGCCTAAGCTAACTGAGTCCGAGAAAGAGAAGTTGGAGTACGCTGCCGAAGCGGCGGTCCAGCGAATCGACGACCTGTGCAAGCTGATGGACCAGGTCGATGCGTACTTGGGCCGCATAGCTGGCTCCCTTGAAACAATAAGCCGAACCTTGGACCGCATCGATGCCAAAGCTCGTTAGTAAGTCGAAGTGCATTGGAGTCGGAGGTAGCCGTCGCCGAGATGGTGATTACGACTTTCGAATGTTCCTGAAAGTGTTCGACAGGATCCACAAGCCCGGTGACACACTAGTCAGCGGCGGCTGTCCTCAAGGTGGAGACCGTTTCGCCGAGGCTGCGGCCAAGGCTTGGGGACTTACCATTACCATCCACTATCCCGACTGGAAGGGTAAAGGCAGGATCGCTGGCTTTCTGCGCAACACCAAAGTTGCCGAGCAGTGTGATGTGTTTATCGCTGTAGTCGCTGAGGATCGCACCGGCGGTACAGAGGATGCTGTTAAGAAAGTGCTGAAGCTTGGTAAGAAGGTTTACTATGCCTAGGCTCGTTGAGATTGACGAAGTCGAGGAACACCCGCTTGACACCAACATGCTGGCTAACGGTGTAGAGCCACCAGACGACACCCTACACTTCAGCGGCTATGCCAACTTACAAGGCCCGTCTGGTTTTCTGGCTATAGACGCCGACTCAATTTGCAACAGTGAAGGGGCCGTGAAGGACTTCATCCGCCGCTACCGCAACGGCAACGGAACCGTAGCCAAGGTGTATTACACAGTCCGAATTGTCGGGGTCGTAGGGCAACAAGAGCCATACAATCCACCGGTTGACAACACGGAGAGAAAGCTACAAGCCGGCGGCAGCAAGAGCTCCTCCCAGAGAAAGCCGAAAGCGATGCCCTTGCTGTGTGAGAGGGTTGAGAAAGGCTAACGTGTTTGGGGCTTTACTTTATCGGGATAAGTAGCTATAACCGGCCTAACCGCCGGAGCCTAGCCAGATGCCCAAGCTGCTGTTATTCAGCCCCCTTCTACTTCTGCTCACAGCTACGGACGGAACACCAATTCCCCCGCAGGCCGAGTCGGTATATCTCGCTCAGGTGCTGCCAGGCAGCAAGGGTGGTGGACCTGCGAATTCTGGACCAGCGACGGTCTTGGTACAAGCTCCGCTGCCAGCTGTTCGCCAGCCACAGGCTCCTCCTGCCATTGTCTATCCAGAAGCCGGTAAGGCGGTAGGCTACGTTCGCAGCACCGATCCCGGGAAATGGATTGTACTTTCCTCGCAACTAATTCCTGT
>Ga0210380_10000425_pt1 | contig 19237 bp, 22 predicted proteins | sample PLM4_5_coexredo_FD_155476 | JGI IMG/M metagenome (GOLD analysis project Ga0210380, IMG submission 155476) | Groundwater sediment microbial communities from an aquifer in East River, Colorado, USA - PLM4_5_coex redo | ecosystem: Environmental > Terrestrial > Soil > Riparian zone | place: USA... | reverse complement strand
CGCGACGGCGTGCGGCACGTCCGCATCGGACTCTGATACCACCCTCGATCCAGAAGTCGGCGGTCCGGCACGAACCGGATCTTCGGCGTCACGAACCACGCCGACGTATCGCGAGGTCACGATTCCTTCAGGGACGACGCTGCCCCTGACACTGCTCACGCCGGTGACCTCGGATTCGAGCCGCGTCGAGGACGCGGTCAACGCCGAACTCACCGACGCGGTCGCCGTGGACGGTCGCGAGGCGCTTCCGGCCGGCACGAAGGTCACGGGCGTGGTCACGACCGCCGACGGTGCCGGTCGCGTCAAGGGACGGGCGCTGGTGGCGCTCCATTTCACCTCCCTGAACACGGCCGGCGAGCGGTACGAGATGAGCACTGAGCAGGTCTCGCGGCAGGCCCCCGCCACCAAGGGCGAGGACGCCGTGAAGATCGGTATCGGTGCCGGCGCCGGCGCCGCGATCGGAGCGATTCTGGGCGGGAAGGAGGGCGCAGCGGAAGGCGCGGCGGTTGGCGGTGGCGCCGGCACGGGCGTCGTCCTGGCCACCAAGGGCAAGGAAGTACGACTCGGATCGGGCGCTGACGTCACGACGCAGTTGACGGCGCCGCTGCGAGTACGCGTTCGCGTAACCGGCTAGCTACCCTCCGAGCGGATTGCGACCCTGGATGACGCGGAGCAGTACGACGATCACCGCCACGACCAGGAGGATGTGGATCAGACCTCCGAGCGTGTAGGACGTGACCATCCCGAGCAGCCACAGGACGACGAGGACGATGACGACAGTTGACAGCATGGCGATCTCCTTCCGATCGACAGTCATCGTAGGCGCACAAGCGATTCGTGACTGTTCTCAAGTGCACACACTGACGTCCTCGTCGAATGCGATGATCACCGCATGAAACCCATAGCCATGGTCGGAGTCGTCTTGGTCGCGCTCGGTGTAGTGGCGCTCATCTATCAGGGCGTCAACTACACGACCCGGGAAACGGTCATCGACATCGGTCCCTTGCACGCGACCGCAGAGCGGGAGCGGACATTCCCCCTGCCGCCGGTGCTGGGGATCGCGGCGGTCGCTGGTGGAGTGATGCTCCTCATCACCGGGATGCGCACGCGCACCTGAGTTGCACCGTTCGACCGAGCGCGGTGTGCACTCGGGTACACGCCCTGGTCGTGAAGCGACCTACCATCGTGAGGGTCGGGAACGACTTCCCGCACTGAACGCCCGCGCAATCCCCCTCTGGAAGGAAGTACTCATGAAACGAATTGTCATCGCCGCGGCGATGAGCCTCTGCCTGGTGTCGCTGGCCGCGACCGCGTCAGCCGACACGCTGGTCCTGAGAGACGGCACGCAGATTCAAGGCACGGTCACCGGCTTCGCCGGCCGGACCATCACCTTCCGGCACGCCGATGGTATGACGCGCCGGTACCCGACGAGCCAGGTCGAAGCGCTGGAGTTCCTCGCAGCCGACCGGACGAACCCGGACACCGCCACAGGTCGCACACTCGAGGTGCCGGCTGGGACCGAACTCGTCGTTCGAACGGTGGAAGCCATCGATTCGAAGACCGCCGGAGCGGATCAGATCTTCTCGGCCATCGTCGAGCAGGACGTGGCCAGCGCGGCCAATCGCGTGATCGTCCCCAAGGGGTCCAGTGCCCAGCTCATGATTCGGCAGCTGACGTCGGGCGGCGCGACCGGCAGCCCCCAGATGGTGCTCGACATTCAGTCGCTCACCGTCGGAGGCCGAAAGTACCTGGTCAGCACGACCGACCTGACGCAGGACAGCGACACGGGCATCGGCAAGAACAAGCGGACGGCTGAGGCCATCGGCGGAGGCGCCGCGATCGGCACGCTGATCGGCGGCATCGCCGGCGGCGGTAAAGGCGCGCTCATCGGCGTCCTGGTCGGCGCGGCGGGGGGCGCAGGCGTGCAGGTGCTCACGAGAGGGCACGACGTGGAGGGCCCGGCCGGAGCCGTTCTCAGGTTCGCGCTGGACGAGCCGGTCACGCTGCGGGCCCGGTAGCGACAGCCCGTTCGACACTGCAGAAAGATTCACGAACGACAAACGGCAGACAGAAGGCAATCCATGAGACTGATGACGGCGACGACGTTGGCGACACTGATGGCACTGACCCCGCTAGCCGCAGCGGACAACGAACCGGCCCAGCGACTGGACGAGTCGGCGGCCGTCCTTTCTGAAGTCATGAACGCGGCCGACAAGGGCATCCCCCAGGAGCTGATCGAGAACGCCCACTGCGCAGTCATCGTCCCGGGGCTCAAGACCGCGGCATTCGTGGTTGGCGGCAAGTATGGAAAAGGGTACGTGTCGTGTCGCAACAAAGGCGGAGCGGGCTGGTCGGCTCCCGGTGCGATCGTCATCGAGGGGGGCAGCGTCGGTTTCCAGATCGGCGGCTCCTCGACCGACGTAATCATGCTGGTCATGAGTGAAAAGGGCGCTGACAAGCTGCTCGCCAGCAAGTTCACCCTCGGTGCCGAGGGCTCGGTCGCGGCCGGTCCCGTGGGCCGCACGGCCACAGCGCAAACGGACGCACAACTCCACGCGGACATCCTGTCGTGGTCGCGGTCGCAGGGACTGTTTGCCGGTGTCGCGCTGGAAGGCGCCACGCTGCGTCAGGACCTGGACGACAACGCCACGCTCTATGGCAGGAAGCTTGAAAACCGCGCGATCGTCACGACCGGCGTGCGTGCGCCCGCGGCCGCTGCCAAACTGCTGGCCTTGCTGAACCGGTATTCCCCCAAGGAGGGCACCCGCTAGCGGGACCCTCGACGACCCACCGGTGGCGCATAGACGCGCTATCGGTGGACACCGTCAATCCTGGCTGCGGACGACGCTGAGCAAGCCGCGATGAACGGTCAACCCGGTCTCGGGGTTGTAGTCGATGAAGCCCAACTTCCTGAACTTGTTCATGAACAAGTTGATCCGCGACCGGGTGGTGCCGACCATCTGCGCCAGGTGTTCCTGGTTGATCCCCGCCACGACGGTTTCGGTCTGGCTCTCCTTGCCAAAGTGGGAGAGCAGGAGCAGGATGCGCGCGAGGCGCTTCTCGCTGGAGTTGAAAATCTGATCGACGAGGTCCGCTTCGTATCGAACGATGCGGGCGAGCAAGTGGGTCATGAAGATGACCGCGAACTCGGGCTGTTCGCGGAGTACGCGGGCCAGTGTCGCCTGCTCCACCCTGAGCAAGGCGCAGACGACGGCTGACGTCGCCGTTCCCATTCGATTCGGTTGACCCGCCAGGCACCCTTCACCGAAGAACTCACCGGGGCCAAGCGTGGCGACGATCGCTTCCTTGCCGTCCTGGGAGGCCACCGTGAGCTGCACCTTGCCTCGCAGCAGAAAGTACACGGCGTCCGCCGCCTGACCCTGCATGAAGATGGCGTGGTCCTCACCACACTTCAAGACCGTCTTGCCCCTCGAGACGCCTGTCAGGAGGGCCTCCCAATCCGCGAGCAGAGGCTTCCTACTGGTGACCGCAGCGACCGCCGGCCGCTCGTCGACGGACGGATCCTTGGCGCGAGCCACGATCATCCTTCTGAACCCAGCCAGGCGACCTGTTGCAAGGCCATACCGACCAACACCCTGTCGGTGTGAGAGAGGTCTCCCACGATCTTCCGGACAGGCGGCGGAAGTTTGATCACCAGGGTCGGGATGGCCACGATCTGATCGCCGCGTGCCATGTGCGGATGCTCCAGGAGATCGATTACCTCGATCTGATAGCGGCCCTTCAAGTGCTCTTCACAGAGCACCTTGAGGTTGGCAAACGCGCGAATCGACTTCGGGCTCTGGCCCGCCACGAACAGCCGCAGCTTCCAAATCGCCGGTTTCCGGGGCGTCGATGTGCGAGGCCGTACCCGGGTTGTGGCCGTGGTCTTGGTCTTGGTCTTGGTTGTCGGCATTCAACGTTTCCGCGCGTCGGGCGTGGCTCCACCGTTGTTGAAGGCGCTGGCGTCCGCGTCGCGACTGATCATCATCTGCCCGCGATCCTGCAGTAGTTTCTCGTCGAGCAATCTCGACTCGGAGATGCTCTGCTGAAGGATTTCTTCCTCGACGCCAAACTCTGCACGAAGCGTGGACATGCGGGCCTCGAAGATCTCCCGCTTGCGGTCCAGTTCGCGGCCGCGGCCCTCCAGTTGCTGCTGGCGGAGCGTGGCCTCAGCTCTCTCGCGCCCTTCCTGTGATTGCCGGGCGGTACCGGTCAGTACGCCCTCGGGTCCAACGTAGACGTCCAGCAGTTGGACGCCCTGGTCGGTGATCAGAAATTCGCGAATCTGATTGGAGTGCTCCATGCCTCGTGACTTCAGCACGTAGAGCGCACGGTTCCGCTCTCCTCCCAGCTCAACGGTCTTCAGCAGGAGCCAGGTGTCCATGAGCGACGAGATATCCGCCTCGCTGGCCTCGAGCGGACCGCCGCCCGTTGTCAGGCTGGCGAACACGGCCGTAATCTGCCGGGTCTTGAGAAAGTCGACGAGCCGCGTGAGCATCGACCGCACTTCATTCAGCGTGCTGACCGAGATCAGATTGGTAATCGGGTCCACCACGACGACGCTCGGCTCGAAGCTCGAGATGTGATTGTGGGTGACTAGAAGGACCTCTTCGATCCCCGCGTAGGTGGGACGCGCCGCGTGGAAGTGGAGGAGCCCTTTGCGAATCCACGGGTCGAGGTCGATGCCGATTGAGCGCATGTTGCGCACGATCTGCCGGGGGGATTCCTCGAACGCGAAATACAGACAGCGTTCGCCACGGCGGCACGCCGCATCGACGAAATGCGCCGCCACGCTGGTCTTGCCGGTGCCGGAGGCGCCGGACATCAGAATGCTGCTTCCCCGGTAGTACCCCTTGCCGCTCAACATGCCGTCGAGCCGGGCAATCCCGGTCGAGATGCGTGCGTCGGAGGCGGCATGGTCCAGGCCGAGCGAGGAGATTGGCAGGACGGAGATCCCGTGCTCGTCGATGAGGAACGGATACTCGTTGGTTCCGTGGGTCGATCCGCGGTACTTGACGACGCGCAGGCGCCGGGTCGAGATCTCTTCCCGAATGCGATGGTCCAGGACGATCACGCAGTCCGACACGAACTCTTCGATGCCGTGGCGGGTCAGCCTGTGTGGCCCGTCCCGCTCGGCGGTAATGACCGTCGTCAGCCCCTTGTCCTTGAGCCAGCCGAACAGGCGGTGGATTTCGGCGCGCAGCACGGCCGGGTTTGGCAATTCGCTGAAGAGCGCTTCAATGGTGTCGAGGACGATGCGCTTCGCGCCGACCCGCTGGGCCGCATCGGCAATGCGGATGAAGAGGCCGTCGAGGTCGTATTCCCCGGTGGCCCCGCCCTCGTTGCGCGAGACGAGCACGTGGTCGATGAACAGCTTCTTGTCGGCCACCAGCCGGCCGAGGTCGAAACCCAGAGACGCGGCGTTCACGGTCAGATCGGGAATCGTTTCCTCGAACGACACGAAGACGCCGGGCTCGTCATATTGGGTGGCGCCCCGAACGAGGAATTCCAGCCCGAACAGCGTCTTTCCTGAGCCGGCGCCCCCGCTGACCAGCGTGGGACGCCCGCGTGGCAGCCCGCCTCCGGTGATTTCATCGAGACCCTGGATGCCGGTCAGTGCTTTCCGCAGCGTCTTGGAAGACGACTGGCGTGCGTTGGGCTTGCGTGTCACGTGTTTGGTCCTTGCCCTGGCTATCGGCGACGCGCGGGCAACGCCCGCGCCGCGGCCAGCATGCGAGCTTTGACGCCTCGAAGTTCTATCCGGCGATCGAGCACCGTGGCGCGCGCGCCGTCCACGAGCGTTCTGAGACGTGCCAGTTCCAGCACGTGTCGCTCGATCTGCAGACTCAAGCGCCGGACCTTGTCGCTGTCAGTCACTGCAACCGCGATGAACCGGCCATCCAATGCACGACCTGCAGGAGCGCGCCCGGTGTGCAGTGGCGAAACATCCACGTCGTCGCACCGTTCCTCCGCGCCTGACGGCCCTGCTCCTGCGTGTGCGCCAGCACGACCGAGCCCGTCGCTCCCACCTCGCTCCACCACGGCGTGAAGTACTGCGCATCGGTGACGACGAGCATGCCGCGCGGCCAACGCTCGATCTCGGCGATGCTGGTAGCCGCGTTCACGTCGAATCCAGCGCGGCGGAGTCCCGCGCTCAACTGCGTCAGTCGATCATGGTCGGGCTCGAGGAGGAGCACGGGCGCCATCAGCATCCTGGCAGCGTAGATCGTCGCGGTGAACCCACGCTGTTCACAATTGAACAACCGGGCGACGAGTCGGAAGGGCTGACAAGCCCTATTGGCGGAATCGAGCGATCTGCCAGAAGACGCCGGTGCCGGAGGTTTCCCACGCGTCGCTGCGATCGCCCTGCGCGAGCGAGCGGACCTTGGTGAGCGCGACCTTCCTGTCGCGATCGCCCGTCGAGACGCTCGCCCCGTTGCGATCGCGACCGCGGCGCAGGATGTTCCACGTGAGGCCGGTCGGGCTGAGCACGTAGTCGCCCTCCCGCGGGTCGGAGGTCGTCGTGACGCGAGGCATCAGATTCCTTTCGTATGACCGTGTGGAGGGAACGACGTCGGCAACTACGCAGGCCGCCGGCGCCCGCGCGGACGGAAGTGACCACCACGAGGCGGCGCCGCACCCGCCGGACGCGGCCTCGCGCCTGACGCTGGCGCATGAGGCGATCGCGACGGCGCGCTCCCTCGACGCTCGGCGTTCTTGCGCGCCCGCGCGCGCTCTTCCGCCTTCCGTGCACGGATCTCGGCGATCCGCTGAGCGTGGGGCACCTCGAGCGGCTTGGCGGCGCGCGCCTGGTAGTTGAAGTCGGGCAACGTCACGCGTGGCAGCGTGCGACCGATCGCCCGCTCGATCGCCCGCCAGTCGCCTTCGTCCTGCGGTGTCACGAACGTGAACGCTTCGCCCGTCATCTCCGCGCGGCCGGTGCGTCCGACGCGATGGATGTAATCGTCCGGCGCGGCGGGTACGTCGAAATTGACCACGTGGCTCAGCGCCTCGACGTCGATGCCGCGCGCGGCGATGTCGGTCGCCACGAGCACCGGGTAGCGCCCGTTCTTGAAGCCGGCAAGCGCCTGCGTCCGCTGGCCCTGCGACCGGTTGCCGTGAATCCGCTCCGCCGTGATCCCGTGCTGCACGAGGTAGTCGGCAAGCCGGTTGGCGCGATGCTTCGTGCGCGTGAAGACGAGCGCCTGCTGAAGGATTTTCCGCTCGAGCAGCTCCAGCAGCAGCGGTGCCTTGAGGTCCTGCGCCACCGGGTAGGCCGCCTGCGTGATACCCACGGCCGGAGCCGACTGGCGCTGCACGTTGATCGTCACCGGCTTCTTCAGCATTTCCGACGCAAGCACCCCAATCGGCGCCGGCATCGTCGCACTGAAGAACAGCGTCTGCCGCCGCGCCGGAATGTGACGCAGGATTCGCTTGATGTCGGGCAGGAAACCCATGTCGAGCATCCGGTCGGCCTCGTCGAGGACGAGATACTCCAGACCATCGAGCTTCGCGTAGGAGGCGCGCGCGTGATCGAGCAGGCGTCCCGGAGTCGCGACGATCAGATCCACGCCGCTCCTGAACGCGTGCTCCTGCGGTCCCATGCCGACCCCGCCGTAGACGGCGGCGCCGGTCAAGGGCGTGTGGACGGCAATGGCGTTGAAGTCTTCGGCAATCTGCGCGGCAAGCTCGCGCGTCGGCGTCAGGATCAGGGCCCGGGTCACGCGGCGCGGCCTCCCGATCAGCCTGTGCAGCACCGGCAGCAGGAACGCCGCCGTCTTCCCGCTGCCGGTCTGGGCGCACGCCAGCAGATCGCGACCTTCCATGGCCGGCGGTATGGCCTCTTGCTGGATGGGGGTGGGTCGGGTGAATCCGAGCTCGCGGATCCCCCGAAGGAGATCCGGATGCAGGCCGAAGGTGGTGAATGGCATTAACGAGCGACGCGCGTGCGCAGCTCCTCGTCGATTGCGGTCATGAACTGCTCTGTCGTCAGGTACGGGTGATCAGCGCGAATCAGAATCGCCAGGTCCTTCGTCATCCGTCCCGACTCGACGACGTCCACGCATGCCGATTCGAGCGTCTTGGCAAACTGCACGACGTCGGGCGTGCCGTCGAACGTGCCGCGGTACTGCAGGCCCCGCGTCCACGCAAAGATCGACGCGATGGGATTGGTTGACGTCGGCTTGCCCTGCTGGTGCAGGCGATAGTGGCGCGTCACGGTACCGTGCGCGGCTTCGGCCTCGACCGACTTGCCGTCAGGAGACATCAGGACCGACGTCATGAGTCCCAGCGACCCGTAGCCCTGCGCGACGGTGTCGGACTGCACGTCGCCGTCGTAGTTCTTGCAGGCCCACAGGTACCCGCCGTTCCACTTGAGGTTCGACGCCACCATGTCGTCGATGAGCCGGTGCTCGTAGGTGAGCCCCTTCTCGTCGAACTGCGCCTTGAACTCGGCGTCGAAGACGCGCTGGAAGGTGTTCTTGAACGTGCCGTCGTAAATCTTGAGGATGGTGTTCTTCGTGGACAGGTACACCGGGTAGTTGCGGCCGAGCGCATACGTGAAGCAGGCGCGCGCAAACCCTTCGATGGACGCGTCGAGATTGAACATCCCCAGCGCGACGCCGCCGCTCGTGGTCTTGATGACCTCTCGCTCGATCGGCTCCCCGGCGCCCTCGGGCTTCCAGCTGATGGTCACGGTTCCGGCCCCCGGGAAGTGGAAGTCTTGCGCCCGGTACTGGTCGCCGAAGCCGTGGCGCGCGACCACGACAGGCTTGTCCCAGTGGCTGACCAGCCGCGGCACGTTGCGGCAGACGATCGGCTCGCGAAAGATCGTGCCGTCGAGGATGTTGCGAATCGTGCCGTTCGGCGATCGCCACATCTGCCGCAGGTTGAACTCCTTCACGCGGGCTTCGTCGGGCGTGATCGTCGCGCACTTCACCGCGACGCCGTGCTGGCGCGTGGCGTTGGCGGAGTCGATTGTGATCTGGTCGCCCGTGCGGTCCCGGGACTCGATGCCCAGGTCGAAATACTTCAAGTCCACGTCGAGATACGGCAGGATCAACGTCTCGCGAATCTGCTGCCAGATGATCCGCGTCATCTCGTCGCCGTCCATCTCGACAATGGGGTTCTTCACCGTAATCTTGGCCATGCCGTCTCCTGCGCCCTCCGTAACTGTGACAAAACCTCGATTTTAGATCGGATCGGTGACTCTGCGGGATGGCCGGGGTTTGTCTGGCAGTCGTCAGCGAGGATAGCGCGGGCGACGGTCGCTCAGGCGGGTCGGATTCCAGATCTGCCCGCACGTCACGCACCGCCAATAGGTTGTGTCGGAGACCGCCTTGCTGGTCGTCGTGACCACGAGCGATTTGCAGAAGGGACAGACCGGCGTCGGGTCGGGTGTGGGCGTCATCACGGGCGCGCGCCCTCGACCTGCGGATCGTGCTGGGCGATGAACTTCCGCAATTCCTCGTTCTGCGGAAACGCGCTCGCCAGTTCGCGCGCCGTCACCACCGCGCCCGCGACGTTTTTCTCGCGCACCTGCATGTCCCACAACGCAAACCCGGCTTCGGCGCGGATGAACGGGTCGCCATCGGCGCCGGCCGCTTCGCGCACGGCATTGAGCCCCCGCTTCTTGTTCCCGCCCCCCAACACCCAGCGTGTGCCCAGGGGCATCTGCGTGTCCACGATGTAGTCGATCCACGCGCGGGCCACGCGTGCACGGATGTTGTCCGGGTGCTGCTTGAGCACGGCGTCGAGCGACCGGCGTGCCTCCCAGTACTCGCCCCACCCTGTCTTGCGACCAAGCACGCCGAGGTGCAGCCACACGTGGTTGAGGTCAATCTTCCCGAGCAGGAATCTCGTCGCGTCGTCGTCCGGGACGGCCTGCAGGCGCGCGCGGGCCACCGTCTGTGCCGTCGATGTGACGGTTCGGAAGCTCGCGAGCCACTCGGCGCACGGCGCGCACGCCTTCAAGGCCTTCTGTTTGTCCGTCTGGCCCGACACGGCGCGCTTGATCTGGAACAACAGCGTCGAGGACCGTAGTTCGCACGCGGCAAGTCCTTCGACGTCGGGCGAGCACAGCTCGAGCGTCAACGCATCGCTGGCGTCGTAACGACCGTTGTAGAAGTATCGCTGCGCCTCGTCCAGCAGCGGCGCTGTGACCGTCGGCGAATCGCCTTCCTCGACCGGGTTGTCCTGGGCCCATGCCGAGGGCGCCACCAGCGCGGCGGCAAGGGTCAGACGGATCAGGAAGTAGTTCATTGGGGGCCGGCTCCTCCGCAGTGCCTTGAATGAGGAACCCGCCGGCGAGCGGATGGCTCAGGAAAGGGTAGAGAAATTATACACTTGATGCTTACCCCTCAAGGAGCACACATGTTTCAGAGATCCCATCTCTTATTGCCCGCCTGTGCACTCGCATGCGCCGTCTCATTGCACGCGGCTGCGCCACCCGAGACGATTCAGGGCACCGGCGGCCCAATCACGATTCAACCGATCACCCACGCCGCCGTGCAGCTACGGTTCGGCGCTCAGGTCATCACTGTCGATCCGACGATGATGGGCGGTGACTACGCGGCGCTGCCGAAAGCCGACCTCGTGCTGGTCACCGACATCCACGGCGATCACCTCGACCCGGCCACCATCACGAAGGCGTCGAAGGCGACGACCACTGTCGTCGTGCCCAGCGCCGCCGCCGCGCAGGTCAAGGGCGCCACGGTGATCGCCAACGGCGAGACGAAGACGATCAACGGGATCACGATCGAGGCCGTGCCGATGTACAACCTCCAGCGCGGGCCGTCGGCCGGTCAGCTGTACCACACCAAGGGGCGCGGGAACGGCTACGTGGTCACGGTTGGCGGTAAACGCTTCTATTTTGCGGGCGACACCGAATGCGTGCCCGAGATGAAGGCGCTCAAGAACATCGACGTCGCCTTCGTACCGATGAACCTTCCCTACACGATGCCGCCGAACGAGGCCGCCGAGTGCGTGAAGGCGTTCAAGCCGACGATCGTGTACCCGTACCACTACATGGGCTCCGACCTGAATCAGTTTGCCGATGCGCTGAAGGGTTCTGGGGTGGACGTGCGGATCCGCGACTGGTACGCCAAGTAGGACAGAGGCGCGTGGCGGCCGCACGCGAAAGCCGGGGCGCCCGACGGTCTCCCGACGGTCGCGGGCGCCCGCCCGGCTATTTCGTGCAGCGAGCGGCGTTGCCGCCCTGCGCGGCCGTCTTCTCGCGGTAGACCTCGTGGCAGTTCATGCACGCGGTGGCCACGGTGTCGCTCACGTCCACGACTTTGTCCATGTCCTTCGACTGGCCGGCCTTGTACGCCGCCATGCCAGCGGTTCGCAGCTCCCTTACGAACTGCTGCCAGTCGGCGTTCTGCACGGGCGCCGGTTTCCCGTTCGAGCACACGCGCGGCAGGGTGAGCAGGCTGGCTGATTCCGCGAGCGCGATCCCGCTGTTCTCGATCGCCTCCCATCCGCCGTAGAGGCTGGCCAACGGGTTGGTGGACGCGGTGGGATCGGGATCCTTCTTGACCGCCGCGGGGTCCTGCGTCTGGGCAGCGAAGATCACGTTCGAGTTCGGAAACAGGATTCCCCGCATCACCTGGAGCAGGGTGCCCTGCACGGCGGCCGCCGGCGCCGCGCCGCCCGCGCGCGCGCCGGCGCCACGAGCCGGCGCCTGCGCGACCGCGACTTCCACGCACAGCGCGGCCACCGCGACGATGACCGCCGCCCCGAAGACACGATTCAGGATGGTCATAGCAGCTGCTTCATGGTCCATTCGTGATCGTTGACGAGCGCAGTGTAGGTGTCGGCCGACAGCGACCGCTTCGAATACGTGCAGGCCACCACGAAGAGTTCTTTCTCCTCGTGCCAGTCCGCCCGCGTGACGGTGCACTCGAACGCCGTGGCTCCGCCAGCCGTTGACAGCGAGAGCACGTCACCCGGCTTTGGAATCGCCGGTACCTGTATGCGCCTGGTGAATCGGACGAGCGAGTTGTCGATCCGTTTGTCGGCCTCGTGTGGCGATCGCACCGTGAGCGTCGGAACACGCATGTTGACTTCGATCTCGGTCGACATCGCCGCGGTTACTCGGGCTTGACGTTCTCCGCACGGGGTCCCTTCGGGCCCTGGCCGACGGTGAAGGACACAGTCTGCCCTTCGCGGAGGTCATCGAACCGCGTGCCCGTGCACGCGGACTGGTGGAAGAAATACTCCGTCCCGTCCGGCGCCGCGATGAATCCAAAACCCTTGTCTGTCAGTCGCTTGATCTTCCCTGTCGAAGTAGCCATGAATCGTGTCCTCTGGTGAGCGCGCCCGGCGAGCTGCGAGGCGGTGGTGTGCAGTATCGCACAACGAAGGGCCTCAAGCGCGGATCACGCGAGCGGCCGTAATGTCGCGCACAGCGGGAGTGCCCATCTGGCGCATGGTGAGGGTCAGCTCGGCGCGGAGGATGTCCAGCACGCGTTCGACGCCTTCCTGGCCGAACGCCGACAGTCCCCAGATATACGGGCGGCCGATGCCAACCGCACGGGCGCCCGATGCCAGCGCCTTGTAGACATCTGAACCGCGGCGGAATCCGCCGTCCACGAACACGGGAATCCGCCCTCCGACGGCCTCGACGACCTCGGGCAGGCAGTCGATGGTCGCCCGCAGCGTTTCGGACGCACGACCGCCGTGATTCGAGACGACGAGGCCGTCTACCCCGTGCTCGACGGCCAGCCGCGCATCGTCTCCACCGTCGATGCCCTTGAGCAGCACTTTCATCCGCGTCAGCTTCTTGAGCCGATCGACAAACGCCCAGGTTGCGTCGGGCGGATTGAATCGACCCTCGAGCCCGTCGTACATCGGCCGATGAATCGCTGTACCGGGACCGCCCGGGTGACAGGCCATACAGTCGCGCGTATCCTGGCGCGCAAAGCGGGTCGCGGTTTCCGTGTTGCGGCCCGCCAGCAGATCGACCGTCCACAGCAGCGCCGGACACCCTGCGTCCTCGACGCGCTTCACGAGCTTCTCGGTCTCGTCCCACTTGAGCGGCATGTACAGCTGGTACCACGGCGGAGCCCCGAGCGTGCGCGCGACTTCCTCGACGGGATAGGTCGTCACCGACGACAGGACCATCGTCACGCGCTTGGCGCGCGCGGCACGTGCGGTGGCCAGCTCTCCTTCCGCGTGGAATGCGCGCTGCGATCCCACGGGGCACACGAAGATCGGCATCTCCCACTTGACGCCGAACACGTCGGTGCTGAGGTCAGCCTTCGAGACATCAACCAGACGACGTGGACGCAGGCGGATGCGCTTGAACGCCTCCATGTTCGCCTTGAGCGTCAGGTCGTCGTCCACGCCGGTCGCCATGTAGCCCCAGTGCGCCGGGGGCAGCGCGCGACGCGCCGCCTCCTCGAACTCCATGACGTTGAGCGCGTCCTTGGCGCCCGCCAGGACGGCCGCATCGTGCGAGGCAACCAGTTGCTGAGCCCAGGTGCGGGTGGCGGGCGCGACGACCACGCTGCCGGCGAGAAACTGGAGAAACTCGCGGCGGTGTGCGTCCATGGCGCGCAGCCTACTCCTGTAGGGGAGGCCGAGGCAACCATCAACCGCCAACCACCAACCGCTGTAGATTAGTAACCATGCGCGCCAGCGCCCTTGCGGCAACCCTCGCAGCCATCCTGATAATTTCGGCGGGCTGCCGTCAGCCTTTGCATGTCAGCACGCTGCAAGTTGGGCGGTCCCTCAACGCGGACCGAACCGTGGCCGTGCATACGACGCGATTCAAGCCCGATGACACCGTCTACGCGTCAGTGCTGACCGATCGGACGGGGGCCTCGACGATCGTGGCGCGGTGGTCGTATGCGGGACGCCTCGTGAGTCAAACCGAGAAGCGGGTCTCGTACAAGGGCCAGGCGGCCACCGAGTTTCACTTCGAAAGCGCCGGAGGCTTTCCGATCGGCGACTATCGGGTAGAGGTGATCGTCGACGGGCAGACCGTCGCGTCGCGCGATTTTCGTGTCCAGCCCTGAATCAGTTCTTCGAGGCAACCAGCTGCAGCGGCGGGACCTCGCGTTCCTCGGCGCCATCGTGCAACGCGACCTGATCGCGGCCGGCGCGCTTCGCTTTGTAGAGCGCGGCGTCGGCGCGCGCGATAGGCTGTTCCGGATCCATCTCGCCAGGCCGCGCCGTCGTGACGCCGACGCTGGCGGTGACGCGAGGACCGTTGGGCGACACCGCCAGATCCGCCGCCCTCACTGCGTGGCGCACCTGCTCGGCCACCCGCAACGCCCCCGCCTCGGTCGTCTCAGGAAGAATCACCAGGAACTCGTCGCCGCCGTACCGGCACTTGATGTCCGACGCCCGAACCAAGCCGCCCACCACGCGAGTGACCGTCTGCAGCACGGCGTCGCCCTGCAGGTGGCCCTGATGGTCGTTGACGGCCTTGAACCCGTCCAGATCGAACATGAGGACCGACGGGTGACGACCCGATCGTGCGGCGCGGCGGAGCTCGTTCTGGAGCAATTCCATCCCGTGGCGGCGGTTGAACCAGCGCGTGAGCCCGTCGCGCACGCTCTCTTCACGCGACTTCGACATCAGCTGCACGTTGCGGACCGCGATACCGACGAACGTCAGAACCGGTCCCAGCGACGCCTGGACGCGTGGATTGCGACTGGCCGGCTCATCGACGAGCACGGCGGCCCCCACCAGTTCGCGATTGGCGAAGACGGGCAAGCAGAGCAACCCGTTGATGGCCACCGGCGCGACCGTCCCGCCCGTATAAGGCCCAAACAGGCCGACCGCCGCCGCCGCCGCCTCTTCGAACGCCGTGGCGCTCTCGACGGCGCTGTCATCATCGTGCACCAGCATGCGCCATCCATCGGGCTGCGGTGTCACAATCGACAGACGGCAATCGCGGAGGGTGGTCGGAAGGTTGCGCAACAGGGCCTGCTCAATTTCCTTGAACTGCAGGGCATTGGCGAGGCTGCGGCCAAACGCCACCAGTTCGTCGAGTTCGTCTGACCGTGCGCGCTCGGCACGCATGGCCGTCTCGGCCGCGATTGCGGCGGCGCGGCTTTCCTGACGTTTGTTGTACTGCTGGAACATGAAGATGACGCACAACACGACGAGCGCCGGCATGAGATCGAGGTTGTACACCCTCTCAGCCTCTCCCGCGACGTCCAACAGGAACCGCAGGGGGCGCTGGAACACGACCGCCGCGCCCGCAATCAGTCCAATCGCAAGAGTTCTGTCGTGCTTTAGATCGAGGAGGCGGAATTGGGACACGCCCTCCTCTCAGCAATTTGCCTGCCCGGAGGAAGCGTGCAGTCGTGCGCGAGCGTGCACACCCCTTGCGACACGACCGTGCGCGGTGGTGCGTTTTCGCACACCAGCCCTCACGTCGACCGCCTCGCGTCGCCGGTCAGGTACCAAGCTCCCGCTCGTCTCGAGAGAAGGGGCGTTGTTCTCCTTCTCGGCGAACCAAAGGCGCTTCCCTAGCGACCTCTTGCACGAACCCGTGACAGATCCCCGTATGAGTGATTGGCAGCCGAATCGCATCGAGATCCTGGTTTGATGCTCCTCGACCAGTCCGCCAGCATCGCGTTGCTCCTGGGGGCGATTGCCGCGCTCGTCGTGGTCATCCTGGTCGTCATCCTCGTGCGAGCGCGCGCCCGCGCGCACCGGCGGCTCGAGGCGAGTCGCGAGTCTGCGGCCGCCGCGACGCCTGCGCCGTACATCGTCGAGACCTCTCGCTGGGAACAACAGGTGCTCGACTTCGCGCTCGAGTTGCGACGTGCCGATTCACGGGAACGTGTCCACCAGACCATCGCAGAAAAGCTTCCGCCAATCCTCGGTGTGGATCGCATCTGGATTGTCGTGCGCTTTGGCGACCGCCGGCAGACCATCGCGTCCGGCGACGAGAGCAACGCGGCCGCCAATCCGCTGATCGCGGCCGAAGGCGACTGGGCCACCTTTCCGATCAGAGTGGCCGACCAGCCGGTCGGGGTGCTGGGCGTGTCGACGAGCCAGCAGCCGTTGCCTGCCCGTACACGCCAGATGATCGGCGCCATCGTCCCGTTGCTCGCCGAAACGCTGCACTCCCAGGATCTGATCGCGCAACTTCGAGAATTGAGCAGCGTCGATCCGCTCACCGGGTGCGCCACCCGCCAGATCGGACTCCAGCGCCTGCGTGCCGAGCTCACGCGCGCGCACCGGGCGTCGCGGGACCTGGCCGTCCTCCTCATCGACCTGGACTACTTCAAGAGCATCAACGACCGATTCGGTCACGCCTGTGGCGATGCGGTGCTCGGCTCCGTCGGAGCGTCGCTGACGCACACGCTTCGCGTGAGCGACATTCGCTCTCGATGGGGCGGCGAAGAGTTTCTGGTCGTGTTGCCGGAAACGGGCGTCGAACAGGCCAAGCGTGTCGCGGTCACGCTGGCACGCCGCATCTCGGAAATCGCGACCTATTGCGGATCGGCGCGCGTACAGGTGACTGCCAGCGTGGGCGTCAGCGTCTCGGCGCGCGACGACGAGGAGCCGGACGCGCTCATCGCGCGCGCCGACACCGCGCTCTATCGGGCCAAGGCAGACGGCCGCAACTGCGTCCGCGTCCTGCTCAGCGATTCGAAGTCAGCGCCGCCTGCCGCAGTGGCTGCTGCCGCGGCCGGACCGATTCCGTTTCGCGAGCGGCGAGATCCCAACCAAGGCGACCGCCGGGAACGCGGCGAATACGGGCGCCGCAAGACGGATGTTCAAGAAAACCCCAGGGCTGGCGACAAGACGGCGCGAGCTCCTGGGGAGCACGCCTGATCTGAACGAACGCGGTGCTCAGTGCGCCGCGGACGCGTGTGGCGCGTGAGGCGACGGAGCCCTCTCGGCACGGGTTAGCAGAAGGGGATCGACGACGGCCTCGAGCCGCCCGACTGCCGTGTGCATGGACTCCTGGGCAGACAGCGACGCGCTCATCGGCTGATCGACCTCCACCACCCTGGACGGGGTCGGCACGACGTGAGGCTCGTGAGGCAGTCGCCGTGGATCGGTGAGCCATGTGCCCACGCTCCGACCCCAGAACGCCGCCGACGGATAGTAGACGAACGCGCACATACCGATGGAGGTCCAGGCGCTCACCCCTGTCACAAGCGCCGCCAGCACGCCCACCGCCACCACGCATGAGCTGTCGAGCAGGGCCGCGCGAGCAAGCCGGCTCTGAAGACGATCGCGCCAGTTCGGAGCTCGGTCGAACGTCATGGAGAGCGGAGCGACCTCGGGCGCGCAGGGCAGTTCGTCGAGCGCAAGACGGCCGAACTCGCACACCACCGACTCGGGTGAGAGACCGATCGCGGTCGCGTAGTCGCGAAGGTAGGAACGTCGAAAGACCTCGCCCGCCGGCCATCTTGAAAAATCGCCGCGTTCGAGGCTTTCGAGAAATGCCTTCTGGATCTTGGTGCCTTCGGCGATCGAGTCGAGTGAAATGCCGCGCCGCTCACGCTCGGCCCTGAGGCGAGTACCAAATGACTGGGTCTCGTGGATCAACGACCCTCCGTCCGGTGATCGATCAACCACTGCGGGCTGACCGTCCCCAGGCTGAAGACGGCATCGCCAGTTCTGCGCCGGCGGCGAGATGCGACGAACGCCACGACGCCAACCACAACGCTCAACACGACCAATACCGTAAACACGCGATCACGATACGCCGCGTCATTCATGCCCGCAAGATCATTTTCAGTCGCTCGACATCATTTTCAGTCGCTCGACAACTTGGTCGAGCGCCCTTTTTGATGCGCGTCTCAAGAACTCTCGAGAAACATCCGCACACACAGTCGTGCTGTGAGCTCGGGTTCCGATTCGACCCGTGGCTCATGCGCGCGTTCGACGCGTGACTCATGCACGCGTACGTCTCGTGACGAGCGCGCACCAGCAGCCACCGCGCATACCGGCCCGTGACGATGAGCTTCGAACGGTGACCCGATCTCGGACAACCATTGTTCCAACAGCTCGCGATTTTGAACCTCGCCTCGTCGAGACTGCGCACCACGTCACACAAGGCTACAGTCGAGCTAAGTTATTGGAATTCCATAGGTTTGTACGGCTATCGTCAGACATTTCTCTCCCGCGCGGCCCGTCAGCATGTGTCTTCATGTGACAGTAGGGTCGAGTAGGTACCAAACCTACCGTTGTCATGATCCGAGAATCAGGCCTTAGCCCTAGTCGTGATCCGAACTAGTACACCCCGCGAGCTTGGTACGCACGTTGCGACAGTAGCGGCCAATAAAGATCAGTATGGGAACCTTATCAGCGACTACTAGGTCTTCGGTTCGTGCAACGCAGCGCAGGCGCCAGCGTCTTCTAGCAATCTCTGCCGTTGTCGCGGTCCTCAGCGTCGTCGCCGTCTGGGCGACTCGAACGGCTATGCGCCAAGGGCAAGCTCCCCCAAATGACTTGTCGTTCATTCCGTCGAGTCTGCAGGTCCCAGACGAGGCCGATCTGAACACCATCGGCGAGATCAGCGAGCTCTCGGGCGGCGTTTATCCGTACTCAGTCATACCAGGCGGAGTCCACTCTGCCGAAGAGTTCGCTGCGAAGCGTGAGAGCGACCCGGTGGTCGCAGAGCATTACGGTGACGTGTCAATGGCCACCCTCCGTGTGGAACACGTGACCGAGCCGCGGTCGGCGTACATGTCGTACCGCATCAACGACCGTATTTACTGGACCAAGAACAAGCTGCCGCTCCGAGAGGGCGAGACGATTCTCACCGACGGCGAGACCACCATCCGAGGTCGATGCGGCAACGGTGTATCTGACCTCGCGATGATGCCGGTCTCGGACGAAGAGCCCGAGGCGAGCGTCTTCGATCGGCGAATCGATGGTTCGACCACGACCGCTGTTGCTGGCGTCTGGGGAAACAGCTATGACGACATCGCAAACGATATGGGCGCGGTTACGCCAGGTGGATGGGCGCTGAGCGGTGGCGGGCCAACGCAATTCGCGCGCGCTAACGCGGCACCATTCGGAGGCGGCTCCGGCGGATCGGGCGGCGGTGGAAGTGGCGGCGGCGGTCAACCGTTCGCATCCCCTCCCCCGGACGGCAGCGGGCCACAGAGCACGACGAGAGGGACCCCTTCGACGTCCCCGGGCGATGACAACTCTACCAACCCAGACGGTGGCGGCGGTTCGAACGCATCGGGCAGTGGCGGTGGTTCGAACGCATCGGGCGGTGGCGGTGGTTCGAACGCATCAGGCGGTG
>Ga0210380_10000422_pt1 | contig 19381 bp, 16 predicted proteins | sample PLM4_5_coexredo_FD_155476 | JGI IMG/M metagenome (GOLD analysis project Ga0210380, IMG submission 155476) | Groundwater sediment microbial communities from an aquifer in East River, Colorado, USA - PLM4_5_coex redo | ecosystem: Environmental > Terrestrial > Soil > Riparian zone | place: USA... | reverse complement strand
GGGAATGCGACCGCTCGCTCGGGCCGCTGACGGCACTGGTCAACAACGCCGGCATCGTCGAGCGGCAGTCGCGCGTCGAGGCGATGGACGCGGCGCGCCTGCAGCGCATGTTCGCGACCAACGTGATCGGTCCCTTCCTCTGCGCCCGCGAGGCGATCAGGCGCATGTCCACGAAGCACGGCGGCAAGGGCGGCGCCATCGTGAACATCTCCTCGGGCGCGTCGCGGCTGGGCTCGCCGGGCGAATACGTGGACTATGCGGCCTCCAAGGGCGCGATCGACACCCTGACGATCGGCCTGGCGAAGGAGCTGGCCGAGGACGGCATCCGGGTGAACTGCGTGCGCCCGGGCTTCGTGCACACGGAAATCCACGCCGCCGGCGGCGAGCCGGACCGCATCGAGCGCCTGCGCGACAGCATTCCGATGAAGCGCGGCGGCGATCCGGAGGAAGTGGCGCGCGCGGTCCTGTGGCTGCTGTCCGACGAGGCTTCGTACTCCACCGGCGCGATCCTGGACGTCACCGGCGGGCGCTAGGGGTGGGCACCGTGACGCCGACCGCCTATGCGCTGCTCGGCCCCACGGCGAGCGGGAAGTCGACGCTGGCGATGGAGCTGGCGTCGAAGTTCCCTCTCGAAATCGTGTCGGTGGATTCGGCGCAGGTTTATCGTGGGATGGACGTCGGAACAGCCAAACCTTCTGCTGCGGAACAGAAGCGCGTTGCGCATCATCTGATCGATCTGATCGAGCCGACGCAGAGCTATTCGGCCGGCCGGTTTCGCGCGGACGCGGTCCGCGCGATCGGGGAAATTCAAAGGCGGGGCAAGATCGCCCTGCTGGTCGGCGGCACGATGCTCTACTACAAGGCGCTGGCGCAGGGCATCGACGCCCTGCCCGTCGCCGAGCCCGGGCTGCGCGCGCAGATCGACGCGCGTGCCGCGCGCCACGGCTGGCCGGCGCTGCATGCAGACCTCGCGAAGGTGGACCCGGTGACCGCGGCGCGGCTCTCGCCCAACGACGCGCAGCGCATCCAGCGCGCGCTGGAGGTGTGGGAGTTGACCGGCAAGCCAATCTCCGAACTGCAGAAGTCCGCAAGTCCGGAATTGCCGTTCAAGCTGAAAGCCTTCGCGCTCGTTCCCGAGGACCGCGCCGAGTTGCACAAGCGCATCGCCGAGCGATTCGACCGCATGCTGAAGGACGGGCTGGTTGAAGAGCTGAAAGAACTGCGAAGAAAGTTCGAACTGCACGCCGCGCTACCCAGCATGCGCTGCGTCGGCTACCGTCAGGCTTGGGGTTTTCTCGAAGGCGAATTCGGCAAAGCCGAGTTGCGCGAGAAAGGCATCGCCGCGACGCGCCAGCTCGCCAAGCGCCAGCTCACATGGCTGCGCAGCCTGCCCGGGCTTGAGCCGGCCGAGCGGCTCGCCGCCACTCTCAGGCTAGCCGAAAGTTAAAGCAGTAGATGAGCGTGCGATTCGCGGCTCGCCACTGCAACCGCTGTACGCGGCAGCAAAGGCGAATCCGGTGGTTGCGCCCCGCGTCGTGAACGCTGCCGGAACGGCGCGCCAGCGCCGATAATAGGGGGAGCATGACGGCCCTCTGCCGAGTGAGCTTTACCGGTTGGCACCGCGCGCTGCTCGCGATCGGGTTGGCGCTGTTTGTCGGCGGCTGCGCGGCTTTCCGCAGCTACGACAAGTCACTCGGGCAGTCCGTCGACCAGGTGGCTGCCGGCGATGTCGACAGCGCGATCAAGGCGCTCGACGCGGCCTATCCCGGCCCGAAGAAAGACCTGCTCTACTACCTCGAGCTTGGCATGCTGCAGCGCCTCGGCGGCCGCACCGCGGCGAGCCAGTCCGCGTGGACTTCGGCGCTGGCCCGTACGCTGCCGGAGGACCAGCACGCGGAGGAGCGCATTGCCGGCATTCTGCAAAGCGCCTCGAGCTACGTGGTCAACGACCGGCTGCGCCCGTACCCGGGCTATGACTACGAGAAGACCATGCTGCTGACGCACATGGCGCTGAACCAGCTCGCGCAGGGCGACTTCGACCAGGCGCGTGTCGCGATCAAGCAGACGCACGAGCTCGAAGCGACGATCGCGGAGGCGCGCGGCAAGCAGGTCGCGGAGCTGGAGGAGGACGCGAAGAAACGCGGCGCGCTCACCAGCTTCAAGGAGCTCAACGGCTACCCGGTGCAGACCATCGACAACGAGGCGGTGAACGCGCTGCGCAACAGCTACCAGAGCGCGCTGTCGCACTACCTCGCCGGCTTCGTCTACGAGGCGCTGGGCGAGCCAAGCCTCGCGGCGCCCGGCTACCGGCTCGCGAACGAGCTGCAGCCCAACCAGCCGCTGCTGGAGGAGGCGCTGCGCGGCCTCGACGAGCGCGCGAGCGCGAGCGCCGACGGCATGGTCGATACGCTGTTCATCATCGGCACCGACTCGGCGCCCGCCCTGCAGTCGCGCCAGTTCTCGCTGCCGGTGCCGACGATCAACGGGCTGGTCCAGGTCACGCTGTCCATTCCGGTGATGGCCGACACCGGCTTTTCCGCGACGCCGCAGGTCACGGTGGACGGCCACACCACGCTCGCCGTCGCGCCGATCACCAGCATCGACCTGATGGCGCGCCGGCGGCTCAAGGACGACATGACGGCGATCATGCTGCGCGCCAGCATCCGCGCCGCCTCCCGTGCGGCGATGCAGGCGGGCCTCCTGCAGCAGGGCCGCGGCAACGACCAGGCCGCCGCCTTCGGCGCGCTGGCGGCTTTGGTCGTCGCCGTCGGCTCGATCGTCACCGAGAACGCGGACGAGCGCACTTGGCGCACGCTACCTTCCGCGATCTGGATTGCGCGCGTTCGCCTGCCGGCGGGCGCACATTCCGTCACGCTGCAGGCGCCGGCAGGCGCGCGCAGCGCGACAGTGGAGTTGTACGGGCGCTACGCGGTAGTAGACTTGAGGCTCCTGCGCAATCGCCTGATCGCGATCGCGCCGTCAACGCGCGGAGCTCCTGCAACGTCGGATGCGTTTGAGCTAGAACCGCAACTGAAGGAGAACCCCAAATGAACCTGAAATGGACCATTGCTGCACTGCTGGCGGGCGCCCTCGTCTCGGGCTGTGCCACCAAGAAGGGCTTCGAGAAACCCGGCTTTGCCTTCGGCTGCCCGATCGGCGAGGCCAAGGTGAGCTCGATGGACGACCTGGTGAAGCTGAAGACGGTCTCCGAGGGCAAGCGCACCACCATCCTGGCGACCGAGATGCGCTGCAGCAACAGCGGCGACCTGATCAAGATCGACGCCAACCTCAACAACGACAGCTCCACGGTCAAGCGCATCGCCTACAAGTTCCGCTGGATCGACCGCGAAGGCATGCGGGCATGGGAAGAAGAGGTGTGGAAGCCCTTGCTCATGTATGAAAACTCCAACCTCTCGGTCAACAGCATCGCGCCGACCAACAAGGCCGTGGACTTCCGTCTGATCCTCAGGAGCCAGGAATGAACGCCATCCTCCGCACCCGCCTAGCGCGATTGCCGCTGCTCGCCGCGGCTGTTCTCATCGCCGGCTGCGCCAATCCCACGACCCGCTACGGCGACGCGAGGGCCACTGAAACCGTCACCAACACGTTCGGCTCGACCGACCTGCAGCTCATTGCGGAATCCATGACCCGCTCGATGCTGCAGACCTCGGTCATCGTCTCGAGCGGCCTGCCGATCGTCACGGTGCAGGATGTGAGGAACAAGACCAGCGAGTACATCGATACCCGCTCCATCACCGACACCATCCGTGTCGAGCTGCAGAAGAGCGGAAAGGTGCGCTTCGCGGTCGACGCCAACGCCATGAACCAGCAGGCCGAAGAGATCAAGCGCCAGCAGGGCGAGCTCTACGCCAAGGAGCAGGCGGCACAGAAAGGCCGCATGGTCGGCGCGCAGTACCGCATGGAGGGCACCATCACCTCCATCGTGAAGGAAGTGAAGAACATCAAGGACGTCTACTACAAGTTCAACCTGCAGCTCTGGAACATCCAGAACGGGTTGCTGGAGTGGACCGACGAGAAGGAAATCCGCAAGACCACGACCAAGGGCTGAACCGCTAAATCGGGGTCAGAGCCCGATTTCCTGCGTCAGCCTCCGAGGCTGACCAGGCCTTCCTTCTAGAGCTATGGAGAGTTTCCGCTGAAAAGCAATCGCCTGGTCTTGACGGTCGCTACCGCCTTCTTTTGCGCCCTGTTGCTGCAGCCCGTCGCAGCGCAGACGCTCTACAAGTCCACCATGCCGGACGGGCGGGTGGTGTACGGCGACAAGCCGGCGCCGGGCGCGGCGAATGTGGAGGAGACCCGGCCCGACACCTCCAAGGGGGGGTTCGGGGGCACCACTGCGCGCGAACAGGAAATGCTGAAGGATATGGAAAAGGCGCGGCTGCAGCGCGAAGGCAGCCAGGACAAGATGCAGGCAGCCGCGCAGAAGCTCAAGGATGCGGAGGCCGCGCTCGCCAACGGGAAGGAGCCGCTGGAGGGCGACCGCCTCGGCACCGCCGGCGGTGCCTCCCGCTTGAGCGAATCGTACTTTGAGCGCCAGCGGAAGCTCGAAGAGGCCGTCGAGAAAGCGCGCCGCGAATTGGACGAGGCGCGCTCGGGCAAGTAGGTCTAAACACCGGTTTGTCCATCATTCGGCCTGACAATCCACGGCCTCACGGATCGATCCATGACCGGACTGACAGAACTGGCTTCACTGGACGCGACTGCCCAGGCGGAACTCGTCCGCCGGCGCGAGGTGACCCCGCTCGAACTGCTCGAGGCCGCGATCGCGCGAGTCGAAAAGGTGAACCCCGCGATCAACGCGGTGGTCTTCAAGATGTACGACCAGGCCCGCGCCGCGGCGCGCGCGACGCTGCCGGCAGGTCCATTGTCGGGCGTGCCGTTCCTGGTCAAGGATTTTCTCGCGGAATACGCCGGGGTGCCGTTCACCGAAGGGACGGCCTATCTGGGCAAATACATCCCGACCGAGGACAGCGAGCTGGTGCGGCGGTACAAACGCGCGGGGCTGGTCTTCCTCGGCAAGACCAACACGCCGGAACTCGCGGTCGGTCCGACCACCGAACCGCGCCTTTTCGGGCCGACCCGCAATCCCTGGGATACCGGCCGCACCGCGGGCGGATCCAGCGGTGGCGCCGCGGCGGCGGTTGCCGCCGGCATGGTGCCGATGGCGCATGGCAACGACGCGGGCGGTTCGATTCGCGTGCCCGCCGCGTGCTGCGGCGTTTTCGGGCTCAAGCCCACCCGGGCGCGCGTTCCGCTCGGTCCGCATTACGGCGATCTGATAAGCGGACTGGTGGCGGAACATGCACTGACCCGCTCGGTGCGCGACAGCGCGGCCCTGCTGGACGCGGTCTCGGGCCCGGAACTGGGCGATCCCTACTGGGCGCCGCCACCGGCGCGGCCGTTCGCCGCTGAAATCGCTGCGCCGGCCGGCAAGCTGCGCATCGCGTTTTCCACCCGCACGATCACCGGCGCCGAAATCTCCCCGCACTGCGTGGACGCGGTCGAGGACGCCGCCAGACTGTGCGCGCATCTCGGCCACGAGGTGGTCGAGGCGATGCCGAGGATCGATGCCGAGCGCTTCTTCCTCGCGTTCACCTCAGTGTTGGCCGCGGGCTTCACCTGGGCCATCGACGACTGGACGCGTCGCCTGGGCCGCGCGCCGACCGAAGACCTGTTCGAGCCATTCGTCTGGGCGTTCACCGGCCGCGGCCGTCAATTCACGGCGCCGCAGTACCTGCTTGCGGTGCAGGACTTGCAACGGATCTCGCGGACGGTCGCACGGTTTTTCGCCGACCACGACGTATGGCTGACGCCGATGCTTGGCGAGCCCCCGGTGCCGCTCGGCACCTTCGCCTATCAGTCCGGGACCGATCCCTTCGAGTTGCGCAGGAAGATGGCCCGCTTCACGCCGTTCTCCTATTTCGCGAATGCGACCGGACAACCCGCCATGGCGGTGCCGACGTATTGGACCCCGGAGGGGCTGCCCGTCGGCAACCAGTACATCGGGCGTTTCGGCGACGAGGCGACGCTGTTCCGTCTGGCGTCGCAAATCGAGGCCGAGCGTCCATGGGCGCGGCGGCACCCTCCGGTGTGGGCGGGCTGAGGCCTCTCAGTCGAGACTGAGCCCGACCTGGCGCGCAACGCGCCGGTACGCTTCGAGCTGCTCGGCGACGAACGCGGAAAGCTCCTGCGGCGTCGAGCCGCGCGGCTCGAACGCAAGCCTGCCGAACGCGTCGCGCACCTCGGGCTTGGCCAGCACGACGGCCAACTCGCGCGCCAGGCGATCCACGATTTCCTTCGGCATCTTCGCCGGGCCGAACAACCCGCCCCAGGGCGTGATCGACACTCCCTCCAGCCCCGCTTCGGGCATGGTGGGCGCATCCGGCAAGAGTTGGTTCCGGTGCGGCAGCAGCGTCGCGAGCGCGCGCAGCTTGCCCTCTTTCACCTGCGGCGCCAGCGTGCCGGGCGTCGCGATCGCCAGATGCACGCGCCCGCCCACCAGGTCCAGGCTGAGCGGCCCGTCGCCCTTGTAGGGGATGTGCACCATGTCGAGCTTGTGCTGCGCTGCGAACTGCGCGGTCGCCAGGATGCTGGTGGCGTTGCCGGTGCCGTAGTTGAGCTTGCCAGGGTTCGCGCGCGCGTAGGCCACCAGTTCACCGATGGTGTTCACCGGCAGGCTCGCGTGCGAGAAGACGAAGAAGCCGAAGATGCCGACCAGCGACACCGGCGTGAAATCGTTGACCGGGTCGTAGGGCGGGACCTTCTTCGCCGCGGGCGCGAACGACATGCCGGTCGCCGTGCCGTAGTAGAGCGTATAGCCGTCGGCGGGCGCCTGCAGAACCGCTTGCGAGGCGATGATGCCCTCGGCGCCGGGCTTGGTCTCGATGAGGATCGGCTGGCCGAGCGCCTGCCCGAGCGGCTGCGCATAGATGCGCGCGCCGAGCTCGGCCGCGCCGCCCGGCGGGAACGGCACGATCAGGCGGATCGGCTTGTTCGGGTATTGCGCCAGCGCGGCGCAAGACAGCAGGGTGGCGAGGCACGCGGCAAGAATTCTGGTCATGGTCTCACTCCGGTTGCACGCCGGCGGCGCGCAGGATGTTGCGGTAGCTCTCCATCTGCTCCTTGACGAAATCCCCCAGGCGCTCGGGCGTGGACGGGCTCAGCACGAAGGCCTGCTTGTCCATCAGGTCCTGCACGTCGGTGCGCGCCATTGCGGCGGCGAACTCCTTGTTGAGGCGCTCCACGACCTCCCTGGGCATCTTCGCCGGGCCGAACAGGCCGGCCCAGGAGGTGACCGAGAACTGGGGCATGCCGGCCTCCGCGATGGTGGGCACTTCCGGCAGCAGGTGGCTGCGCTTGGCGAGCGTGGTGGCGAGCGCCCGCAGCTTGCCGTCGCGCACCTGCGGCACCGAGGTGCTGGACGAAGCGAACAGCAGCTGCACGCGGCCGCCCACCAGGTCGATGATCGCCTGCGGCTCTCCCCGATACGGCACGTGCACCATCTGGATTCCCGCCTGTGCGGCGAAGAACGCGGTGGAGACGATGCCCGTGGTATTGCCGGTGGCGTAGTTGAGCTTGCCCGGATTGGCGCGTGCGTACTGGATCAGCTCGTTCACCGTGCTCGCCGGCACGCTCGGGTGCACCACGATGAAGAAGGTGTAGCGGCCGACGTCGCTGATCGGCGTGAAATCGGCGACCGGATCGTAGGGCGGCACCTTCTTCAGCGCCGGCACGGCGGACATCGGGCTGTTGGTGGCCATCAGCAGCGTGTAGCCGTCTGGCGCGGCGCGCATCACTTCGCCCGCCGCGATCGCGCCATCGGCGCCGGCCTTGTTCTCGACCAGCACCGCCTGGCCGACAGCGTTGGACACCGCGTTGCCCAGGATGCGCGAGATCGTGTCGGTGGCCGAACCCGCCGGGAACGGCACGATGATCTTGATCGGCTTGTTCGGGTACTGCGCCTGCGCGCCAGCGCACAGCGCGCCGAGCGCGAGCGCGGCAACGAAGCTTCTCATGGCAAGACCCTCCTCCGCGGCGATTATAGAATGAGCCCGTCTCCGGGAGGCAAGCATGGACATCGGCATCGTCGGGCTGGGCAGGATGGGCGCCAACATGGCGCGGCGGCTGGCGCGCGGCGGGGTGCGCGTGCTCGCCTACGACCGCGAGCGCGCGGCGCGCGAGGCGCTCGCCGGCGAGGCCGGCGTGGAGTGCGTGGAGGGCCTGGCCGCTTTGTGCGCGCAACTCGAGGGCGAGCGCGTCATTCTGCTGATGCTGCCGGCGGGCGCGCTTACCGAGGACGCGCTGCGCGAGCTGCTGCCGCTCCTTTCCGCCGGCGACACGCTGGTGGACGGCGGCAACGCCTTCTACAAGGATTCCATGCGTCGCGCGATGGACCTCTCGCAGCAGGGACTGCGCTACATCGATGCCGGCGTCTCGGGCGGCGTGCACGGCCTCGAGCACGGCTATTGCCTGATGCTCGGCGGCACGCCCAGATCGATCGAGATCTTCGAGCCCTGCGCGCGCATCCTGGCGCCGGGGCCCGAGCGCGGCTGGCTGCATTGCGGGCCGGCCGGTGCCGGGCACTACGCCAAGATGATCCACAACGGCATCGAGTACGGCATGATGCAGGCGCTCGCCGAAGGCTTCGCGCTGCTCGAGGCGCGCCAGGACTTCGGCTTCGACGCCGGGCGGCTTGCCGAGACCTGGCGCCACGGCAGCGTGATCCGCTCGTGGCTGCTCGACCTGTGTGCGGAAATGCTGCAGCGCGATGACGCACTCGAAGGCGTGGCGCCGGTGGTGGCCGATTCAGGCGAAGGGCGCTGGGCAGCGCTCGAATCCATCGAGCTCGGCGTGCCCGCGCCGGTGCTCACCATGGCGCTGATGGGTCGCTTCTCCAGCCAGGGGCGCTCCGATTACGCGAGGAAGCTCCTCGCCATGATGCGTGCGGGATTCGGCGGGCACGCAGTCACCAAGGCGTGATCGTCATCGTGATGGGCGTGTCGGGGTGCGGCAAGAGCACCGTCGGCGCCCTGCTCGCGCAGACGCTCGGTGCGGAGTTCCTCGACGCGGACGAGTTCCATCCGCCGGAGAACGTCGCCAGAATGGCCGCCGGGGTTCCGCTGACGGACGCGGACCGCAGGCCCTGGCTGGAGCGCCTCAATGCGGAGCTCAAGAAGAGGAAGGACGCGGTGCTCGCCTGCTCAGCGCTGAAGGAGTCGTATCGCGCCATCCTCGCCGCCGGGCTCGACTGCCGCTTCGTTCACCTGCGCGGGCCAATCGAGCTCATCCGCTCGCGCATGGCGCAGCGCCAGCACCGCTACATGCCCGCTTCGCTGCTCGAGAGCCAGTTCGCGGCGCTCGAGCCGCCGCAACATGCGATCGAAGTGGACATCGCGGCGACGCCGCGGGCCTGCGTCGACGCGATCCTCGCCGCGCTGGCGCGCTAGGCCCCGATCAGCCGCATCTGAACGGCGCGCATCACGGCCGCCGCCGCCGAGTGCACCGCGAGCTTGCGGTAGCTGTTCTTGATGTGGCTGGTAACCGTGTTCACCGACACGCCCAGCCGAGCGCCGATCTCGAAGTAGCTGCAGCCCTGCGCCAGCAGGCGCAGAACGTCCACCTCGCGCCCCGTGAGGCGCTGCGCCTCGCCGTTCGCCGCCGCCGGCCCGGCGAACAGGTCCAGCCGCAGGACCTGCACCACCGGCCGGACGGCGAGCGCCCAGGCGAGGTCCGCGCCGCCGGACTGCAGACGCTCGGCGACGCGGATGCGCGGGATCCCGGACAGTGCCTCGCGGAAGCAGTCGAGCTTGTCGCCGTCGTCCGCGAGGACTGTCAGGCAGGATTGCTTGTCGGGACCGGACATGGCTGCCGCCTCAGCCACCAATGTGCGCTTGGTATTTCGCGCCGTTGGACATTGTGCAGGTACCGGCGCCCTGGCGCGGGTTGCTCATCTGGTACTCGCAGCTCATATAGGCGCCGCTCGGGCTGAAGGCGCTTGCCACGCCCTTGCGCGCATCGCCGTCCACGCGAGTCGCCTCGCCCGTGAGTACCTCGCCCTTGTAGTTGAGCTGGAAGCGCCCCTTGCCCGTCATCATGTTGACCACCGTGCCGGTAAGGACCCCGGTCTGGGTAGCCACTTCGTTGGCCGGGTACAGGCGCACGTTGAGCGCGACCGCGCCGGGCCCGGTGGGCGGCGCCACGGCATTCGGCGGCACGCCGACCGGGTAGATCGGGAAGGGCTTGCCCTCCTGGTCGTACGGCAGCACGTAGCAGCCCTGCAGCGTCACCGCGCAAGCCGCCAGCGCGGCGGCGATCTTGATGTTGCGTTTCATGGTCATCTCCTTGGTCAATCCAGGGCCCCTGCCCCGGTGAGTCCATCATCGGGGCCGGGGGGTTGCACCCCACTCACGGGTGACTTACAGATGGGTTACAGGGCTGGGGCGGTAGTACAGTGTCGGCGCAGCCAGCCCATGACCGACCCCAGCTTCCCCGACGCCCTGCCGGCCCAGCATCGGCTGCACTGGTACATGCTCGAGCGGGTGCTCGGCCAGGGAGGGTTCGGCATCACCTACCTGGCGCGCGACACCAACCTCGACCAGCAGGTGGCCATCAAGGAGTACCTGCCAGTGGACGTAGCGTCCCGCCGCCCGGACGCCTCGGTGCGCTCGCGCACCGAGGAGCAAAGCGAGCGCTACCGCTGGGGCCTGGACCGCTTCATCCGCGAGGCGCGCACGCTGGCCCGCTTCGACCACCCGAACATCGTGCGTGTGGCTTCGGTGTTCGAGCACAACAACACCGCGTACATGGTGATGCGCTTCGAGGAGGGCGAGAACCTCGCCGCGCTCCTCGAGCGGCGCCGCACGCTGCCCGAGGACGAGCTGATGCGCATCGTCCTGCCGATCCTCAACGGCCTGGAGCTGGTGCACAACGCGGGCTTCATCCACCGCGACATCAAGCCGGACAACATCCACATCCGCGCCGACGGCTCGCCGGTGCTGCTCGACTTCGGCTCGGCGCGGCACTCGATGGGGCATGCGCGCACCGTCACCATCCTGGTGGCGCCAGGCTATGCGCCTTTCGAGCAGTACTACTCGAGCGGCGAGAACCAGGGCCCGTGGACCGACCTCTACAGCCTGGGCGCCACATGCTACCGCGCCATCTCGGGCATCGTGCCGATGGACGCGATCTCGCGCAGCAAGGGCATCCTCGGCAGCACGCGCGAGATCCTGGTGCCCGCGGTCACCATCGGCAGCGGACGCTATTCGGCGGGGCTGCTAAAGGCGATCGACCACGCGCTCACCTTCTCGGAGAAGGAGCGGCCGCAGAGCATCGCGGAATGGAGGCGGGAACTCGCGGGCGGAGGCATGCCCGCGGCGCGCGCGGCGCCCGCGACCATGTCGGTGACGCCGGCGACGGCGCCGGAGCCCCTCGCCGCCAAACCTACGCCGACCCCGGCGCCCTCGATCCGCGGACCGGTGATCTGGGCGTCACTGGGCGCACTCGTGGCGGCCGTTGTGGTGGTCGCGGTCGTGTTCTGGCTGCTACCCAAGCAACAGACCGGACCGAGCAAGGTTCTGCCCGAACCACTCGTGGCCGCTGAAACCGAGCGACGCGAGCTGGAAGTGCTGCGGCAGGAGAAGATGGACGCCACGGCGCAGCGCCAACGCGACGAGCAGCAGAAGCGCGAGGCCGACCGCCTGGCGAAAGCGGAGCAGGAGAAAAAGCTCGCGGACGAGCGAACGCGCCTCGAGATGGAAGCGCAGAAGAAGGCCGACGCGGCGAAAGCGCTGCGCGAGGCGGAGGCGAAGAAGAAGGCCGACGCAGCCCGCGCCGAGGCGCGCAGGAAAGAAGAAGCCGAGAGAATCGCAGCGGAACGCAAGCGCCTGGAAGAGGCGCGTCCTGTGGTCGCGGTCGCGCCTCCCGCGCCGCCCCCGGCGCCGGCGCCGGCGCCCGCGAAGGCAGCCGAGCCTGACCTGATCAAGCAAGCCGAGGAGGCGAGCAAGCGCGGCAACGATGCCGAGAGCGCGGCGCTCTACCGCAAGGCAGCCAACGAGGGCATTGTGGAGGCCCAATATCGGCTCGGCGAAATTTATGCCGCTGGACGTGGCGTCAACCAGAGCAATTTCCAGGCGTATGTCTGGTTCAGCCTCGCCGCGGGTGCCGGCCATGGCGGCGCCAAGACCCGCCGCGACCAGGTGGTCACCAGCCTGCAGCCGGCGGAGATCCAGCAGGCGGACCGGGTGATCCGCGAGCGCCTGAAGGCGGCCGTCCAGCGCAAGGGTTAGTATCCCGGAACGGGCGGCGTGTGCTCGGGGGAGCGGGGATGCGGGCAGGGCGCGGAATCGCGAGTTGGCAAACGGGCTTGTGCGCGCTGCTGGCCTTGCTCCTGCAGGGCTGCGCTCCGGCGCCGGAGCGCGTCCGCCCTGCGATCGAGGAGGTCAACCAGGAATTCAAGACGCAGTACGAACGCATCCTGGCCGAGAAGGGCACCCGAGCGTTCAATGTGCGGCCTGCAGATGCGTTCATGGGAACGCGCACCGCGCTTTTCCGCCTCGGCATGCGGCTCGAGGGGCAGGACCCTGATCTGGGCTACATGAGCGTTGCGGCGCCAGCGCCGACGCCGCTCACCCTGGATGAGTGGAAGGCCGTCGCGCAGGCCGACCTGCCGATGATGCAGCAGATCGCGGTCCGCCATATCGGCCTGCCCGCCTATCTGATCACGTTCGAACCCGAGGGCCTCGAGATCGTCATCAACGCCACGGTGCTGCCGGCGCCCGGCGGCAGCGAGATCTCGCTCACCGCGCGCATGCGGCAAGTGAAGCCACCGCCCTCAGGCATGCCGCGGCGAGAGTACGCCCCGCCCACTGGCGTGCACAAGGCACTGGACAAGATCTGGGCCCAGATCGAGCGCGAGCTCGGCGTCAAGGGCCGCTCGCCTTGAGCCCGGCGTAGACCGCCTGCGTCTCCGGTGAAGGCGCCGCCTTCAGTCGCGCCTGCAGCAGTGTGCGCAGCCGCTCGTAGGCGGCACGCGCCTCCACCAGATCGCCCGCGCGCTGGTAGCTCAGCATCAGGTTGCGGTAGGGCGCCTCGAACAGCGGATCGGCCTCGATGAGGCGCAGGTAGCAGTCGGCGGCGGCCTCCGGCTGCCTGGCGTCTTCCCAGCGCCGCGCAAGGCGCGCCAGGCAGCGCAGCAGCCGCATGCGAAGCTGCTCGCGGCAGGCGATGTAGCTCGGCTGTTCGGATTCGTCGGGCAGGAACGGGCCGCGGTAGAGCGCGAGCGCCTCGTCGGAGAGCGCGCGCAGCCCCGCCTCCGCCGGCGCGCCCGCGGGCGCGCGCAGCGCCTCTTCGAGCGCCGCGCAGGCCTGCTCGAGCGCCCAGGCATCCACCCACACCAGCGCGGGATTCAGGCTCAGGCGCGCATCGCGCAGCAGCACCGCGTCGTCTTCGCCGAGGAGCCTGCGCAGCCGGTGCAGCGTCGCGGTGAACGACTTGTGCGCGTAGTCCGCGTCCACGTGCGGCCAGAGCGCGTCGGCGATCTGGTCGGCGCGCACATCCTGCCCGCCGTGCGCGAGGAGCACCTTGAGCAGCTCCAGCGGCCGGCCCGGGCCCTTGCCCGAGAACTCCACCGGCGCGGACTCGCGCAGCAGCTCGAAACGCCCCAGGGCGCGCACGCGGAACGGCCAAGGCCAGCCCGCAAGGCGCAGCGGCGCGACGCGGGGCGCAAGGCGCCGGGCGCGCACCAGCGTGCGCGCGTAGTCGGCCTCGACGCCATGGCGCAGCGCGAGCGCGCACAGGTCCGCCATCGCCTGCGAACGCCACCAGGGCGCGTGGTGGTAGCCGTGCTCGCGGCCGAGCAGGAACGCGCCGCGCAGCGCATCGAGTGCCGCCGCCTCCTCGCCCGCCTCGAGCGCGCCGCCCGCCGCCGCGAGTCCGGCGCAGTAGCGCAGCAGGTCGCTGCGCGAGCGTTCGGCGAGGTCGGCCGCAGAGCGCAACTGCGCCTCGCGCCCCCGGCGGTCGCCTTCGTCCCCGAGCGTCTGCGCGAGCGCGATGCGCGCGAGGCACTCGAGCCAGGGCATGCCGGTCTCGACGGCGAGCGCGAGCGCGGCCTTCGCTTCGCGCCGGGCGGCCGCACCGTCGCCATCGAGCAGCGCCAGCCAGCCGCGCAGGTAATGCAGGAGCGCCCGGTCGCCGCGGCGCAGCCGCGCGGCGGCGCCCTCGATGCTCTGCAGCTCCAGGCGCGCTGCGTCGCGCTCGCCGGCGCCGAGCGCCGCGGCCGCGCCCACCATGCGCAGCCACGCGTCCCAGCCGTGCAACCCTTCGCTCTCCGCGGCCTGCAGGCCCGCCTGCACCGAATCTCGCGCCGCCGCGTGCTCGCCCGCCAGCAGCGCGTGCAGCGCGCCGACCAGCGCCAGCGCTACGCGCTCGCGCGGTGCCTGCCGCTGGGCCTCCAGGCCCTCGAGCGCGGTGCGCCCGGCCACCAGGTCGCCGCGGAGCAGCGCCGCCGCCGCGCGCACCAGCCGATCGCCGCTACGCGCGAGCCAGCCTTCGAGGGCCGCGCTGCCAGGATCGCGCAGCAGCAGTGCATGCGCCAGAGTCGCCGCGGTCGCGGCGTCGGGCGCCGGGTTCGCCAGCGCCTCGCACCAGCGATCGAGCGGCGCCAGGTCGTCGAACTCGGCGAGCAGGGCGTCGATCGCGCCGCAGGCGCTGCGCGCCATGCCGCGCGCGTCGCTTGCCGCCTTGAAGCCCTCATGGGCCTGCTCGTAGGCGCGCAGCGCGGCGCGCGGGCTGGCATGCGCGCGGCACAATCCAGCCGCGAACAGCAGCCGCGGGTCGCGCTGCAGGTATTCGGCGGGCAGCAGATCGAGCCAGGCCTCCACCGTCGCGCTGCGGCCCTGCGCCAGCATGGCCGGCGCCTCCTCGGCCGCGAGGCGCGCCACGTCCTGCCAGCTGCGGCTTTCGGCGAGCAGCGCCACCGCGTCTTCCGCCTGGCCCGCGCCGCGCAGCAGCACGGCCGCGCGCTGCAGCCAGGGGCGCGCGAGCGCTTCGGGCATCTCCTGCGCCGCGCGCGCGAGCAGGAAGTCGCGCAGCAGGCCGTGCAGCTGGAACATGCGCCCGGCTTCCGACTGCACCTCGTTCACGAAGTAGCCGTTCAATGCGAGGTTGAGCAGCAGCCGCCCCGCTTTTTCCTCGCCGGTGAGCGCCTGCGCCACCTCGGCGTTCATGCGCGGCAGGCAGGCGATGCCCAGCAGGAAGCGCCGCGTGCGCGCCTCGAAGTTCTCGAAGATCTCGCCCGCCAGGTAATCGAAGATCGCCTGGGGCGCGGCGTCGCCCGGCAGCTCGGCGATGCGCCCGGAGATCTTCTTGTGCTCGAGCATCAGCACCAGGCCCGCGGCCCAGCCCTGCGCGCGCTCGCCGATCTGCGCCAGCGCCTCGCCCTTCAGCTCGTGGCCGCGCTGGCGCGCGACCTCCGCGAGCTCCGCGGGCTCCAGGCGCAGCTCGGCGCCGCCCACGCAAACCATCTCGCCCGTGACGCGCAGGCGCGCGAGCGACGCCGGCGGCTCGTTGCGGCTCGCCACGATGACGCAGCAGTTTTTCGGCACCTGCGCGAGGCCGGCTTCGAGCACCGTGTGCAGCGCGCTTTCGGCGGGAACTGCGTGCAGGTTATCGAGCACCAGCGCGAAGGGCGCGCGCGCGCGTGCGAACAGGCGCCGGAAGAAGCCGCGCGCGAGCGAGGCGAGATCGGTATCCTGCAGCGCGGTGGGCCCGGGGAGCTCGAGCGGGGCGGCGTCGTCGAGCTTGCGCGCCGCGTGGCCGAGATAATGGAAGAAAGTGGCGACGTCGGCGTCGTCCGCGTCCACCTGGTACCAGAGGCACCGGTAGCGGCGCGCCTCGACGTAGCTCGCGGCGAGCGTGGTCTTGCCGGCGCCGGGCGGCCCCGAAATCCAGGCCACGGTGCGCCCGGGGGTTCCGTCCAGGCGCGCGAACAGGCGCTCGCGCGGCACCGCGGAGGCGATCGCCGGGCGGGTGGTCTTTGCGAAAGCGACGCTTTGCGGTTTCAGGTCGGCCAAATCGTCCGCACCCCCTGAAACCATCTTCTCATGCCCGGCACCCATGTTGGCATCGTGGCGCCTTTGCGGCGCCGATGCCACCTACAGATGGCTTACAGCCTGTCGGCATCACTCCGACTTCACTACCCCGACGGTTCTAAGCAGCGTGCAAGGCGGGCACTGTTAGAAACCGGATATTGACACTCCCAAGATGTCTTTTTGCGCGCTTGAGTTCTCGCTATTGTCGACCCAGGAGATTAGCGCGCTTTGCCCCAGGGACGCGGCAACTGGATAGACAAGTTGCGAAGAAGTAGCTGGGTTTCCGCTTAACGGCACGCCAAGTTCGACTGGGAGGCCGTCGATGCGAGTGCCATTCCTCGAGACCCGCGCCGCAAAGATGCCCGCCGGGGGGAAGTTCGGAAATGAGCCGACGGCCCAGGCAACGATGTAATTGCTGCCGGCGAAAGCAACGGAGGAGCTATGATTAGAAAATGTTCCGGTACTGATAGCGATCCCGTCGCTGCTGGCCGTTCCATCGAGCAGGTCCCCGGCCGGTGTTATGCGTCGGCCGAATATTTTCCCATCGGGTGGAGGACTCATATTAGTCATTGGCATGTGGTTCCAAACTACGAGGTAATTCGTCCCGTCGAACGCAATGCCGCCTGGCTCCTGGATGCCCGGCGCAGTCGCTATTGCTATGCCCAGCGGGTCCAAAATGTTTCCGGCTGATGTAACGCGAGTCCCGAACAGATCGGTATCGATACTTGGACCCGAACCGCTCCTGGTATCCCTCCAGATGACCAGATAGTTCGTGCCATCGAAAGCCAATGCGGGAAATACCTGCTCTCCAGGGGCTGTGAAGATCGGAAATTCGCCCAATGCGCCTCCCGCAGGCGTAACTCTTGCCCCATAAATCTCGTATTGCGTGCCATTGGCAAACTTATTCCACACGACAAGATAGCTCGTTCCATCGAATGCAACCGCGGGATGGAAATTGCTGCCAGCAGTGGAGATCGGAAAACCTCCTGCCGCGTCCAGTACGACACCTCCCGGGGTGACCCTGATGCCGTAGATCTGGCCGTTACGCCACAGCACCACCAAATAATTGATGCCGTCGAACGCGACGGCAGGGCCTACGGGGCAACTCTCATTGGAAATAGGGAAAGTGTTCAGGACTTGACCGCTTCCAGATAGCGCCACGCCAAAAAGTCCCACGGTCGGGCCGAGATCACGGCAGGACACGAGCAGAAAATTCGTGCCGTCCGATGCAATGCCGCTCTTGCCTGGCCTTGTCGTGTCCGAGTTAGGCACCGCGACCGCGCCAGCTACCTGGGTCACCGGGCCCACGAGCATGGTCGGAATGCTGGTAGCGCTCTTGGGATCGCCGCCACCCTGGTACTCGGCAAGATTGTTGAAGCCGTCGCCGTCGTCGTCGTTCAGCGCATCCGCCAGATTCGGATTCAATCCGACGGCAGTTTCCCAACTATTGTGCATGCCATCGCCGTCGCTATCCCTCAGGTCAGCGCCAATCGGGCCCGCGAGGTCGGTCCATTTCAATGTCGCGGTGTGCTCAAAGCCGCCAATGCTGTCGATATCCAGCTCCAGCCTCGCAAGCACTGGGGAAAGCGCCGTCACCCGGATGCTGCGATTGCTGCTCCCGGTCAGAAGGATCTGGCCGCTCCCCGGGAAAGCCTGCGTCAAGGTACCGAATCTGACCGGCGCGAGCGTCGTGACGTCGACGTATCCGTGAACCTGATCGAAAACCCGTCCGCTCATGGTCGCGGTGAAAGACGTCGGGCTGAACATATTGTCGTAGACGTTCACGACGACGAGATTCTCCGTTTTTGACATCCCGGCGGTACTGTTGTTCTGGGAGACGAAGTTCCCCGTGACAGTTTCCGTATTTGTCCCGAAATTCAATTGCAAACGCAGAGATCCGCCTGCATCGACATTGACGCCAGGTCCACGAATCGTCAATCTTGCGAAACTCAGGGTAGAGTCCTCTGGAATGCCCTGGGGGAGGGCAAAACTGAAGGCGTCCACGCGCATCGTCGCCTGACCGTTCAACGTAACACCGTCTACCAGGCAGTTACTGAAGGTGATCGTCAGTGTGCCGGTGAAATTCACGTCGCTGAGTGTCCCGGACGTGCGTGTCGAACCCATGCCGTTGTCGCAGGGCTCGGTATGCTCAATCTGCGCCGCAGGCGCTACTCGCTGAGCATCGCTCATCCGCAGGACGGTGCCACGGAATCCCCGGTTGAGGCGCAGAGCGAGATCCATCACCCCACTGCCCCGATTCTTCGTGGCGTCGCTGCTCTCCACCGAGATGCCCAGGATGGTCGAGGCAGTTTCGTCGCTGCCAACGACACCGGCGGCAAGTTTGGAAGCGTTTGCCGCCGTAACGACGGCCGGATTGGTATTGCCGGCGTAAACGACGGGGGATGTGCCGTCACCGCCACCGCCGCCCCCTCCTCCCCCGCAGGCAACCAACAGTAACAGCACAACAAGCGAAGACGGTTTGCCCGCAATTCCCATCCGGCAAGTCCGTACGGCAGTACGTTCTTTGAGCGTCATGATTGCACCCCCGCGGCGAAGTTCTTCGAGACGGTAGCCTGACTCTCGCAAACACAGTCGGACGTCTTTTCTTTACCCCAGCCGATCGACGAAGTCTTGATCGGCGTCAAACCAGATGCCGAGAATTGGCTTTCGCGCCCCCGGGAAGCATTCTGCCCAAAGCAGCGGTCAATGGGAATCCCATGGGTGTGTTGTGTGGCCCTCTTCGCAGCCGCCTCAGGACGCACTCAGTCGCCCGCCGCGACTCCCTCGCGCCGCGGATCCGCCGCGCCGCGCCAGCCACCAGGGATTCTTTCGATGCCGTGCAGGCCGCTGGTGAGGGGCGTGTAGTTCAGCACGTGCCCGCGCTCGGCGAGCGCATCGCCCAGATCTTCATAGCCCGTGCCGCGCTCGAGGAAAGTCGGGCCGTTGGTGCTGCCGAAGTTGGGCAACGAGATCGCCGCCTGGATGTCCATGCCCCAGTCGAGGGTCGCCACCAGCGTCTTTGCCAGGTAGTTGATGATGGGCAGCCCGCCGGGGGAGCCGACCAGCATTTTCAGGCTGCCGTCCCTCTCGAATACGAACGTCGGCGACATCGAACTGCGCGGCCGCTTGCCGGGCTCGACGCGGTTCACTGCCGGCCGCCCGGCGATGCTCGGCACGAAGCCGAAATCGGTGAGCTGGTTGTTGAGGAGGAAGCCGCGCACCAGGATGCGGCTGCCGAAAGCGTGCTCGATGGTGCTGGTAATAGACACCGCGTC
>Ga0210380_10000421_pt1 | contig 19382 bp, 26 predicted proteins | sample PLM4_5_coexredo_FD_155476 | JGI IMG/M metagenome (GOLD analysis project Ga0210380, IMG submission 155476) | Groundwater sediment microbial communities from an aquifer in East River, Colorado, USA - PLM4_5_coex redo | ecosystem: Environmental > Terrestrial > Soil > Riparian zone | place: USA... | reverse complement strand
GCAAGGGAAATTCAGATTGGAAGGTTGATTTTGATTTCATAATTCATTCCCAGGATAACTACATAAAAATCATAGAACGAAGAGCCTAATGCCAGATAGACCACGAAATAAGAAGCAGGATGTGGAAATGATGATATACGGAAAAATTCCTCCGCAGGCCCGGGACGTGGAGCAATCTATTCTCGGCGCGATCCTCCTTGAACGTGATGCATTTGACCGGGTGAATGATTTGTTACGGCCGGAATGTTTTTACGTGGAAGGCCATCAGCACATTTACGAATCCATGCAGCAGTTGAGCCGTACAAGTCAACCGATCGATGCGCACACGGTGATGGAAGAGCTTCGCAAACGCGAACAGCTGGAAATAGTTGGCGGACCATACTACGTCACACAACTGACCAACTTCGTCGTCAATAGCGCCCACACAGAAAAGCATTGCAAGATCGTCTATGAGAAATGGCTGAAGCGTGAAATGATTCGCCTGGGCGGCCAACTGGTCAGCGACGCGTATGAAGACAACACAGACGCTTTTGATTTACTGGATGATCTGGAAAGAAATTACCAAGCTATCACCAGCCAGATGGGCATGCAGACAATAACACCACTCGATGCCGAGCTGGTCCCGATCTTCAAACGCATCGCTGAGCTGCAGCAGCGCGATCAGCACATCACCGGTGTTCCATCCGGATATTATCCGCTGGATAAAATCACCCATGGCTGGCAGCCGACAGATCTCATTATCCTGGCAGCAAGACCATCAGTAGGTAAGACAGCGTTCGCACTCAACCTGGCACGTAATGCTGCACGCACGGCGCTGCGCGATCGCCCAGCGGTTAAAGTCGGAATGTTTTCTCTGGAAATGAGCAAGCAGCAGCTGGTGGAAAGAATGCTGGCATGCGAAAGTGATACCTGGCTATCCAAGATAAAAACAGGCCAGCTGGAAAAAGAGCACCTGCAGCGGCTCTACCAATACGGTATTCAACCGCTGGCTGGTCTGGGAATTTACCTGGATGATACTGGTGCATTAAATGTCTATCAGCTGCGTAGTAAGTGTCGGTATATGATCCGGAAGTTTGGTGTCAAGCTAATCATCATCGACTACCTGCAGCTGATGTCAGGTGTGGAGGACCGTAAGATTAACAACCGGGAGCAGGAGATCAGTAACATCAGCCGCAACCTAAAATTATTGGCCAAAGAATTGAGTGTGCCAATAATAGCATTGAGCCAGCTGAGCCGGGATGTTGAAAAAAGAAAAGGCGAAAATCCACGTCCACGTTTAAGCGATCTCCGGGACAGTGGCGCATTAGAACAGGATGCAGATATGGTGATGTTTTTATATCGTCAGGAAGCGATGGATGAAACTCTCAAAGGACAGATCCTTTTATCGATCACTAAGAACAGGCACGGTGCACTTGCGCAGGATGATGAGGCGATAAAGTTTCGTGCGGATCTGCCAACACAAAAATTCTCCATATGGCTGGATGATCCTTTATCGATAACACAGTCGGCCGGCATACCCGGTGGGAATTGGAGGCCTGTTAAAACAGAAAACCAGGGACTTCCTTTTGCGAATGATTAGCAATTTTAATATAAACCAAAGCGCATGAAAATAATAAACGCACCGGTAAAGTCATACATCCGTAAATGGGCCGGGAAAAAGTCGCCAATTGAAATGGCAGTTGATCTGGATGTCAGTAAAAGCCTGATTGTTTCACACGCATCCAGGATGAACATTAGCCTGCAGAAGAAGGACATTATCAAATCAAACAAGCTGATTGATAAAATAATTACCCAGCATCATAAAGAAATGACGCCAAGAGAAATGGCAGCCCTGGCAAATGTCGGCATACATCGGATCAGGCACCGAGGGTACAAGCGCGGAATTGAATTCGTAAGGGAAGTGGCGCCACCGGTAAAAAAATTTATAAAAAAGGGTAATCGTCTTCTATTCGATGAAACTCATCACGAAAACTGGCTTATATGAGTAAATGGACCGAAAAACATCTCCTTGGATTGGTCCACGATCGCAAGATCAAAGGATATCATATTCCGCAAAGGCAGAAAAATTATTCCGGAAATCAGCAAATAAATATTCCACGGGAAAAGCCAAAAGGCCTGGTATGGCTGGAATGGAACCTGTTGTATTGGGGTAATGAACGATCACTGCAGCTGGAGCAGGAACATCAGTTTGACCAGCAAAGAAAGTGGCGGTTTGATTTTGCTTTTCCAGCTATTAAGATCGCCGTAGAATATGAAGGCGGAATTTTTATGGACCGCAGTGGACACAATTCCCACACCGGAATCCAACGCGATATCGATAAGTATAACCGGGCCCAGGCGCTTGGGTGGAAGGTGATCCGGTGCTCGGCGAAGGATTATACGACGGTACCGAGAACTTTAAATGATCTCGTGAAATGAAAACGATAGAGCAACAAATGTCGGATAAGTGCATTCATTTCAATGGGATAATGAATGAATGTTGCAAGGCGGGGATAAAATATGCAGACGTAAGATCAATCGATAAGCCGTACAGATTCCCTTGTTTGAAACAGGGAGGTTCATGCGCCAATAGTCAATTCAGGACACCAGAAGAAGTTGAAAAGAGAATAGCAGAAATGGAGGACAATAGTATCAAAGTTTTAGGCGCCTATTTGAAAGTGAAAGATCACAGTGAAAAGACAAAACAGGATCATGGCAAATTACCGTGTGAATGTGGCGGGGAATTACATTACGCTGTTGCTCAGGGAAACGGGCATATCCGCGTGAAGTGTTCAGTTTGCGATATTGCATTTATGGAATAAAAAATTATAATCATGACAGCATCATTCACAGGAATTTCAAAAGTAACGCTGGAGCCAAATCCTGATGGAAAAAGCAGCCGGCATATCGCTACAGACTTCAGGCTCGAGGTTTCAAAGAATCAGGAGAAAAAGATATTTCTTGATTTTAATGACCGTCCAAAAAAAGAAGGAATAAAACCGTTAACGATCGCTTTTATCCACGGTCTTGTTGGTAATATTCACCTGGCCCACGAGAAAGGTTGGTGGGACAGCGCTGAACACCTTAGATATATCATTGATGAACTGACAAGGGGATTTGCCTCCGTTGCTAAAACAAGCGAAGGCGAAATGTAATTTCCCGGCTATATAATTTTAAAGAGTTGAAGAAGATTGTAAATAAAGGCGAGGACACCGGCAACAGCAGCAAGCCACCAGTATTTATTTTTCCGTCTTATTTCTATGATCTGTTGTTGAAGCAATGTCAGGCTCAAGTCTTCCTTAATATTTTCCTTTTCTTTTTTGGCGTCCAGTTTTTTTACAAATTCAGCAATACCAGACTTAGCTACTTCCCTTCCCTCAGTCGTGCATATGTAATTCTCATTGTGGGTTTTTACAATAAGGCTGTTATTTACAAGAAAATCAAATCCTTCTCGTATGGCGACTTTATTATCCTGCCAATGGGTATCCATTTTAATCAGGGTAACATAATTGTTGACCCCAGGATAAAGTTCAGCGAGATGTTTCAGGATATTATCAGCAAAATCAATCCAGGTAGAAGACATATTTTTTTTAAACAAGTTATAATTTTTACGTGAAAGAAATACCAATCCTATTCAGCACCGCGATGTGTCAGGCTCTGATTGCCGGTAGGAAAACAATGACCAGGCGGATGGTAAAGGGCACACCTCTTAAATGGCTGGATGACTTTACTTCAGAGTATGTAGCCATGCCGGAGAATAGTCTATGTCCCTACGGAAAGCCGGGGGATCTCCTTTGGGTAAGGGAAAGCTGTCTGTTTCTGCAATCGCAACCAAAGTCCGGATGGATATACAGGGCAGATGGTCACGACGATATTGACGAAGCATTGAAGCGGGAACGCTACCGGTGGCGGCCATCAATCCACATGCCAAAAGTAGCAGCACGTATCTGGCTGGAAGTAACCGATGTCAAAGTGGAACGGCTGCAACAAATTAGTAAGGAGGAAGCGATCGCGGAAGGCATCCTACACGACGAGATTGGGTTCAAAGACTATGATATGGCAATGGCAAAGGGATATGGGCATCCTGATTATGATTATCAACACGTTCAAGATGCGAAATTATCATTCAAATCGCTGTGGCAATCAATAAATGGTTGGGAAAGTTGGAATATCAATCCTTGGGTATGGTGTGTGTCGTTCAAAGTGCTCAGTACGACAGGGAAGCCACAACTAAAAGTATAAATTGACAACCAGGTTAACGAATCCTAAAGGTTGGCGTGACAACGATCGTTGTCATAAGCCATGAGTTATAATGAGATAGCTATTATCAACACCACGTGACAAAATTCTGCAAGCAAGAATTTTGTTTTTATGGCTCAGTAGCCATAATATTGAGTTTAGAAAAGTGGAGCTGGAGGGAGTCGAACCCTAAAGGTGACCCGCGCCAACGAGCACTGCGACCTCTCGCACCAGCCCCGCTAATCAACCCAAAAGTCGCATCACACGTGAATGCGGCTTTTGTCATTTGCAATAATATCTAATAGGCTTTTATATTTCTTTATTCAAATATTAACAATGTGTGGATAAGAGGATTTGACATGATGTAAATCATTGCACGGCAATTATTAATGATTTTTTTCACATTTGGATAAGTTTAACACATTTTCACATTATTCTGTGCATTTCCCTCGCTTCTATTTCACCACATTCAAAGCCGCCGGAACGTTTGTAACTAACGCCATAAATCCCACTTTCTCCCACTTATTGACATTGTAAAAATTACATTGTAATTAAAATAATTACATTTGGGTTATCTATGGGAGGCCGGACAATCGGACACAATAAAAAAGGGAAAAGATCAAAAGAGAAGCAACAGGCTGATTTTTTGGCTCGATTTTCCACCTTAGCATCGGTTTCAAAGGCTTGTAAATTATCAAGGGTACCACGATCAAATATTTACGATTGGTTAAAAATCGATACACAGTTTAAACAATTGTACGATTTAACCGCCGACCAAGCTTTGGGTGCACTAGAAGATGAAGCCGTTCGGAGGGCTTTCGAGGGAACAAACAGGCCTGTTTTTCAAGGTGGCAAGAAGGTGGGTTTGATAAGAGAATACTCAGATACACTTTTGATCGTGCTTCTTAAAGCCAGGGCTCCAGAAAAATATAAGGATCGTATGTATCAGGAACTTACTGGAAAGGGAGGCGGACCAGTGGCCACCGAATTAAAGATCATCAATATTGCTTCAAAAGTTCCTTTAGCCCAGTCCGAAGAAGAAATCAAGTAAATGCTTCAGACAACTATTGTTTACGATAGTAATCTACATTCAAAGAAGAAAAAGAATGTAAATCAAGGCGGAACAAGCTCGGGGAAAACATATAGCATACTACAGGTGCTTTTTATCCTGGCAATTAAGGATCCCGGATGTATTATCACTGTAGCCGGTCAGGATATACCCAACTTAAAAAAAGGGGCCATCAGGGATGCTCACAGGATCGTTCAATCATCAAAGACAATTGAAAGTCACATACTATCTTACAATAAATCAGACCGCATTTATGAGTTTAAGAATGGCAGCATCATAGAATTCAACTCATACGATGATGAACAGGATGCGAGAAGCGGTAAACGTGACTACCTGTTTGTGAATGAGGCAAATGGTATCAGTTATGAAATTTACTTCCAATTATCAATCCGAACCAAAAAGAAAGAATTCCTCGACTATAATCCTACGGCTAAGTTTTGGGTGCATGAAAAGCTTATTGGTAATCCAGAAGTAGCGCTGTTTATTTCTGATCACCGCCACAATCCCTTCCTTTCCGCGGAGCAGCATCATGAAATAGAAAATATACCAGATGAAGAACTATGGAAGGTTTATGCCAGAGGGATGACCGGAAAGATCAAAGGGCTGATCTATCCTAACTTTAAAATCATTGATGAATTCCCTTATATCCTTCCTTCGGTCTTTGGCCTGGACTTCGGATTCAACCACAAAACAGCGCTGATCGAAGTGGCTAAGGACTCGGACCGGTTGTTTTGGCACGAATTGATTTACCTGACGGAGCTCACCATCGGGGACCTGATCCAATTAATGAAGGAATTGAACCTGGGAAGAAAAAAGATTTATGCCGATCATGCCGCTGCCGATAAAATTGAAGATTTGAAAAGGGCGGGGTTTAATGTTCATAAGGCCGATAAGGATGTTCTGAACGGGATTGACTTTGTAAAGCGAAATCAATTATACATCACCAAAGGATCCACCGGGCTGCGCAAAGAAGCGATCGCCTACAAATGGAAAGAAAAGGATGGTGCGCAGCTAGATGAACCAATAAAGTTTAACGATGATGGAATGGATGCTGGCCGGTACGGCAGCTATAGTCATTTCAGAAAGCAAGGCCAGGTGGTTGTCGGAACAGGCGGCGGACCGGATCCAAACGATTTCAACGATGATCTTGCTAATTATAATCCTCTCGATTACATATAAAAAACAAGCCCACCGATAAAGATCGGCAGGCTGTAAATACTTAGTTAATCAGAAATCGTTTAAAACTGTTCTGCACACAATGTAATTAAAATAATACTCTTTGTAGTGAAATAATTTCTACATTTGACAAACTCTTTCTCCCAATGCCTCAACCTGTGCAAGACTCTTTGGCACTCATTCAACAGTGCCAAAAGGATGTAAACCAACTGCTAACCGGCCCAAAATTCTCAATGATTTTAGTGGAAGTCAATACTCGATTTGAGTTCATTAAAACGAAACTAAATCTAACAAAGGCAACGCTGGAACCGGAAACCCTGGAAAAAATTAACAGCACAAAAAGGTTTCAACCAATAACCCATATCAAGGGCAAACTAATTGAACGGCCAAAACATACCAAACGCGAAGCAATAGCAGCTGATATGCCTTACGTGGCCATCCTGCGGGAGAAAGGACAGAAGTTGTACGACAATTTCGTGGATATGAAGCCTGACGTTATCCTGCGGGATTTCCGGTCAAAGGAAGGCCAGGACGTGATCAGGACCGTGGCTAAGATGGCAGGCCTGGAAGATTTTAAAGAGGCAAAGTTGACAGTTCCATATATGGAAGAAATAGCCCTGGCGATCATGGAAAAGGAAGACGGGAAGGAAAAGCAGGAGAAGTTTAAAGATGATCTGAATAAATCCAAAGTAACCGTTGGTAATCCTGACGAAGAAGAAACTACGCAACCGGCTGACACCGGGAAATCCAAAAATAATGCGGCCAAAGCAAAATGAGGGTTAAGATAAATGATAAAGAAGTTATCATTCCCTCTTCGCTGTCTGAAATAACCATTGGCCAGCGCATAGAATTTCACAACCAATACGGCCGGCAACTGGATGAAATGCTGGACAGCATCCAGCAGATGAAGGATGAATACTTTAAAGAACTGGAGCTGATACAGTGGCATGCAGAAAAGATGTACCGGACGTTTGCCTTCTTTGCCGGCACAACTCCTGAAGCCTTAAAAGCAAGCAAGTTCATTGATGAGATTAGTAACATTTATTACGGCTGCCTGCAGGTGTTAATGGAAGACGAACAGAGCCAGGAACTGCAGCGCGAATTTGTATGGCATGACCAGGAATGGGAGATAGCGCCACCACAAATAAAGCGGGGTGATAAAATGACGTTTGGTGAGTTGATCGATGCAAAGCAGATCATTCAGAATATGATTCAGCTGGGCAGGGGTAAATGGGAGTACATGGTCATGCTGTGTGCAATATATCTCAGGAAAAAAGGTGAGCCATACGATGAATCGTTTTTGTTTGAGGATAGCGATCGGTTGAAGATGATGCATGAATTACCGATGAACATAGCCATGCAGGTGGGTTTTTTTTTGACCAGCACGTTAAGTTCCTGGATGAACACTTCGACATCTTCAGAAAAAGTAAAGCAAAGACGGCCGGCCATCATCTAAAGCGGCATTTTGAAAACTATGGATGGATCAACTTCTTGAAAAGCATAGCGGAAACAAAAGTATTTGATATGCCAGGCAGCCAAAAGGACAGCATACAATGTGCAAGGGAAGCTAACCTGTTTAATGTGTTGATTTTCGCCAGCGAATCCAAGAGTTTGAATGAAGCGCAGGCATTAGACCATGAAAACGAAATGGCCAGGATAAAACGGAAAAACAAATGAGTCAGAAAGCATTATTGGTAATCATTTCACTGGTTGGCGCCGGCAGCCTTCTTTTTTATTTTATAAAGACGATGAAGAAAGATAAGGCCGATCGGAAACACGATATCATGAAATATACCAACGGCGTTGATAAAACGCCAAAGCAACCGATTCATCCATTCCGAAAACCAAACACTAATAAATAAATTTTTATGAATGCAGTAAAGGACACACCGGCAATAAATCCACAGCAAATCCTATCCATGAAGGCCGGCATGGCTGCTGAAAAGTTTGATAAGGAATTAAAGGCCGTAAGATTTCCACAGACCAGGTTATCTGACAACTGGAAAGACCTGGCCGAAAAAGCTATTTGCAGAACATCCCCATTGCACCTGCGCATATCAATGAAAGATTTTAAGCAGGTATTCTCCGCGGATGTTGATGATATCAGCTTATTTGAGTTTGCCTGCCTATCAAATGCAATTGAATCTATTTCATTTGAACAAAGCGGGATGGATGAAGAGGTTTATATAAAGACGCTGGAAGAGGCATTGAAACATGTGGAGTATTACGCCCTGGAATCAAACAAGATCAGGTCAAAGGTAGAAAAGGAGGTTGAAAAAGAAGTATCGATGAAGGTGGCTGCAATACATGGAGGTGCAAACGCCATTTTAAAACCAGTAACAGGCGAAGCATGATCTACGTGAAGATGCCGGACGGCAAAGAATATGCGATCGGTCAAACGATTCTCGGGCGCATGAGGATTCGTTGGGATATCTGGTTAGAGCTTAAAAGTTATTAATTGAATTCTTACCAATACATACAATCGCTCTTTAAGGCCGTGCTTCTGCAGTCAAAGCAGATACAGGGCCGGCTGGTCCTGATGCCCGAAGGCGACGAACTAAACTTTGACAACTTCGAAAGGCTGACCACAGAAGCCAATAAGGAAGTAAAATTCCCAACGGCAGCATGGGCGCCACCAAGATCATCCGGGAAATTCGTTGCCAAGTACGATGAGTGGGAAGAATACACCATGCAAATGTTTTTCCTGAATACCACTTACTATGCCGGGAATAATACAGTAGCAAAAAGAAACAAAGGAACGGGGGTCAGCGATAAGCCCGTGATTGAAGAATGGGAAAACATGAAGGTGGCGGCCGTTGACTTTATTCGTGTGATGCAGCTGGTCCTGAAAGGGAATAACAATACCAGTGTCAACATGCTGGATGTTGTCCAGATATCCAATAAAGAAAAATTTATTCAACCGGTAAGCTTTGTCGGTACAAAAAGATTGAGTGGCGTGCGGCTGCAGTTTGTACTTCGGGTATTTGCAAACTGTAACATCCAGGATTATATAGATGGTGGGCTTATAGTCTTGCCACCATCTGATGAAAGCTCCTTTGATGCGGAACTGATAATTGTGCGGAATGAAGTGCTCAATATCGTTCAGGAACTGGGATGGGGTAGTTATGTGCACACACAAGCGGTGCCGGCAGCTACATGGAATGTTGCTCATAATCTCGGTTATTTTCCCAATGTTTCCATTGTCGACAGTGCAAACACACAGGTAATCGGTGATGTGGAATATGTGAATGAAAACTCATTAATACTAACCTTCAGCGGCGGCTTTAGCGGTAAGGCCTACCTGTCTTAAAAATAAAACTATGGCAAAGAAATTCGTCGTTCCTATTGACCTTAATAAACTTGAATTACAGAATCCGAGAATTCAAAACCTGGCTGCGGATCCAGGTTCGCCTGTGGAAGGGCAGATCTATTACAATACGGTCAGTAAAAAGAAAAGGACCTTCAATGGTACGACGTGGGATGAGGACGGTAGCGTCGCAACAGCTGTAACGCAGACATCAAACTCAGGTGGTGCCGGAAGGATGAAGGTATCTGCCGGCGCTGATAGAACAATCGGTGATTATGCCGGCGGTGCCGGTATTGTGAAGTCGGATGCCGATGGTGTAGTATCAGCTGCAGCTGCAGGTACCGATTATGTAACCAATGGATCATCCGGAGCCTTTACAAATAAATCTTTTGATGCCAATGGATCCGGCAATAGTATATCCAATTTGGAAACAGCTGATTTTGCAGCCAACGTTATTGATACCGATGGAACGCTGGCCGCTAATAGCGACACCAGGATTGCATCCCAAAAAGCGGTCAAGACTTACGTTGATATTGCTATTCAGGGCGTAAAATGGAAAGCATCGGTTCGCGTTGCCACAACAGCAGCTGGGACGCTGGCAAGTAGTTTTGAAAACGGCGATACAATAGACGGAGTTGTACTTGCCACAGGCGATCGCATTTTAATTAAAGATCAGGCGGATCCAAAGGAAAACGGGATTTACACCGTCAACGCTTCCGGAGCTCCAACCAGAGCGCTGGACTCAAACACCAGTGCTGAAATTCCCGGCTCGGCTGTAGGTGTGATGGAAGGAACAGCCAATGCTGAGAAAGCTTTCATCAATACAAACGATGCAACTTTCACTCTCGGATCTGATAACGTGACTTATGTTTCATTTGTCAGCGCATTAGTTCCTGCGGCAAGCACTACGGTTGAAGGAAAAGTCGAGCTGGCAACACTTGCGGAAACAGAAGCTAAATCAGACACAGGCCGGGCTGTAACACCATCCGGATTAGCCAACTTCCCAATTAAGAAAACATTTACGATCGGTGATACATCCACAACATCATTCGCATTAACGCATAGCCTGGGAACAAAAGATGTAGTTGTTTCTGTTCGTAGTACGACTACAGATGACCAGGTTATTGCAGATGTGAATTGCAACTCCACTTCACAGGTAACCATTTCATTCGCCGTGGCACCTGGCACAAATGAATATACAGTAACCGTAATTGGATAAAAGTGAAAACAACAAAAAAAATTGAAGTTAGGGACCGGCTAAATCTAATACCGGCAGCCGGCGATGTAACCAGCCCGCAAGACGGCGATGTTTGGTACAATGACACGACGGATAAATTTCGCAAAAGGGAAAACGGTATCACGTCAGACCTTGGAGCGGTTGCCGCATCATTTGACCTGGTCACAAATATGATGGTGACGAGAAACAATTTTTGGTCTGGAAGCTATTAAAATAAAACGCATATGGCAGCAGGTACTCAATTTATAGTCCCCGATACTCCGCACGTAGGAACAACTAAACTTGGAACAACATCGGCTCAGGTAAAATCTGATGGCACAACCGCCGGCTCTGGCACCGATTTAATGTATTGCGTTTTTGCGACGGGCGCCGATGGTTCATTTCTTCAGCGGGTACGGTTTAATACAGTAGCAAGTGCAGCAAACACCACAGGTGTGGCCACTACTCTGCGGGTTTATATATCAACCGTTTCAACCAGCGAGGGCTCAGCGGCTGGCGCAACCACATCAAGCAACACGCAACTGCTTGCCGAAATATCAGTTCCGGCAATAGCGTCTTCGCATTCAACAAATGCTACAAACTATTATGATGTCCCGCTGAATATTGCGCTGCCAACAGGAAAATATATCATGGTTTCGCAGCACGTAGCACAGACAACTAACCAGCAATGGCAGGCAACGGCTTTCGGAGGTGATTATTAATAATAACTTATGTCCTATCCTTATTTCGGGGAAGTTTCTGATTTTCCTTTTTTGCCTACAGGTATTAACGGGAATGTCCAGGTATTCGACAGTCAGGATAAAGATGTAACCCAACAGGTAACACGACATAAATGGACAAAGCCAAGATGGGCGACGATGGTTTATATGCTTTGCATCGGTGGTGGTGGTGGAGGCGGCGGTGGGTTTAGCGCAGCAAGCACAAATGCGAGAGGCGGCGGTGGAGGTGGAGGTTGTTCTGGGGTTGCAGTTGCTATAATGGATGCAATGACGCTGCCTGATATTTTAACAGTAATCGTTGGTGGTGGCGGTTTGGGAGGCGCGGCTGCATCTAACGGGGCAACCGGATTACGCTCTTATATCAGTACATCAAGTGGATCAGCGATACCGAATTTAATATTACAATCTTATGGTAGCGGAACGAATAACGGTACGGCTGGTTCCGGAGCGGCAGGCGGGAATGGTGGAGCGGCTCAAACAATAGCGGCAAAAGCGGATATGGGATGGGCAGGCGCTTATCAATTAGCAACATTTACAGTGGGGTTAGCCGGGGCAGCTGGCGGCGCTCAAACCGGAGCAGTGGGAACTTCAGTAACGGCGGTATGGAATACCATACCATTATCTCCGGGAGCGGGTGGAGCAGGCGTTAACACTGTAAACACGGGTTTTGCGGGTGGAAGTCAAACAATACAAGCCGAAATGGATCTCCCCGATTTTTCGATTGCATCGGCGGGACTACCGGCAGGTGGAGCAGCGGGAAGCGCAGCAGCAGCTGGAAATGGCGGCGGCGGTGCTCAGTTTTTTAAACCGTTTTTAATGAGCGGAGGAAGTGGCGGCGGTTCGTCAGACGGAAGTACAGGCGGCGCGGGTGGAAATGGCGGGATAGGTTGCGGCGGCGGTGGCGGTGGTGGTGGAGTTACGGGAGGCCGGGGCGGTGATGGTGGCGACGGTATAATCATAATAATATCCTGGTAATATGTACGGATCAGCAACAGATTTTCCTTTTTGGGCGCCGGGTACAAATGCCGACGTTCAAATATTCTCATGCCCCATGAATGCTATAACGCAGTGGCAAGAGTGGCGCAAGCCAAGAGGCGTGACTATGGTAAAAATGTTGCTTATTGGAGGCGGTGGAGGAGGTGGTGGCGGATTGACCGGCGCTACAACTACAGCCAGGGGCGGCGGCGCTGGCGGCGCTTGTTCAAGTTTATCAACTCATATTTTCCCGGCTATTTTTCTTCCCGATGTTTTAAAGGTTTCAGTTGGTTTAGGTGGAGCGGGAGGAACGGGATCGGGAGTGGCCGGATCAGCGGGAACAATTTCCTATGTAGCGACCGGAGTCGGATTAACAGCTGGCTCGACGATACCGAATATATTAGCTGAATCGGGCAACGCTGGTCCTGGTGGTGGCAACGCCGGAACAGGTGCCGGAAACGCGACGGGCGGCTCGGTCCCATCAATAGCAACGAAGGCGCGCCAGGGTTGGGCGCAAGCTTACTCAATTTCTACTTTCACGGTCGGCATAGTTGGCGCCACAGGTGGCGCGGCATCGGGCGGCGCCGGCACATTGATAAGCGCCGTTTGGAATTTAATTCCATTAAGCCCAGGAAGCGGCGGAGGCGGAGTAAACAGCTCAGGAACGGGCTTTGCTGGTGGCGTGGTTTCTCTTCAGGCGGCAATGGATTTTGCAGACGGATCATATACGCCAGCCTCGGCATACCTGGCTGGCGGCACGGCGGGATCAGGCGCTGTCGTTGGTGGGGCAGGAAGCGCCGGCGTTCAAAACTGGAAGCCCCTCATCATGACAGGAGGAAGCGGTGGCGGCTCAGCGGACGGCCAAGTGGGAGGAGCTGGTGGCAATGGTGGTATCGGATGTGGCGGTGGAGGCGGGGGTGGAGGAACAACCGGCGGTCGCGGAGGTAATGGGGGTAACGGACTCGTTGTAATCATTTCATGGTAACAAATATTTTATGCAATACCAAAGAGTAGGTAGTTGTGATATCGGGCAACCGATGAAACCAAAACCAAAAGTGGATAAGGTAGATAGAAAGCAGAAACTTGTATTAAATCATTAACCAATGAGCAACGCACAAAAACTAGCTGAGAGTATACCTGCTGAATACCGGAAAGAGATTGTTGAAATGAACATGATCCAGGAAGCAAAGGCACAGAGCACGGATCCATTCATGATTCATCTGTCAGTTATATACAGAAATTATATCGACGGAACATTTTCATTGGATTGTAATCTGTGTGCTGGCCGGTGTTTGGATGTATGGAAAGTAATGCTGCCGCATCTGGTTGAACTGGAAAAAAACAGCAATACGCTGGATAAGGTATGATGATTATTAACAAGTAAAATTTTCAAAATGTCAATAGTTGTAACATTAGTTGGCGGATTAAGAAAGATCGTCGTAAATGGCGGCGATGCTTATTTCGTCAGCCACAATGATAAGGGATTGATACCGAACTATACTGGCGATAAAGTATTGATATCATTGTTCGGTAGCCAGGCAATTAATTTCACTGATTTGACTAGCGGTGCGAATATCGGATTGGAATTAGCCGGTAATGGAAACTTTACAGGAAGTGCTGACGATTCAGTCACATTAGTTCTGTGTGAAATTGGCGGCACTCAACGATGGCGCGAAATAGCACGTAGCGTAAATTGAAGGAATGATTTGATTGCTAATAAATAGAATGACAACTATCCAGGATATATACGAAGGAGCCGAACGGCTGATCAACGAATTCATCCGAAAGGAAATGGTGGCGCAGGGCCATCACCTCACCGGTGCTATGGAAGATTCCCTGGAGTCAGACATCTTTAAAAAGAAGAAGGCTGAAGTGATGGAAGGGTTTGCCATTGATTACACCAAGTTTGTTAATGATGGCTTTCCTGCAGCCAGCGCATCCTTTAAACAGGTGCCTTTTTTAATTAAGTACTTCCAGCAGCGCGGCTATGATGAACAGAATGCAACAGCATTTGCTTTTGCGACAGTAAAAAAATGGATGAAAGAAGGAATGCCCACCCAGGCAAGTAAAAGATTTTCAACAACCGGCAGCCGGACTAATATGATCGAAAATGCATTTGTCGGTAATGAAGCAAAGCTCGATGATTATTTGACGGCTGGATTTGATTTCGTGGTGGAAGAACATTACAGGAAAGAAAAATCGGAAAAGATATGATTGAGAAGATTGTGATAATTAGCCTGTGGGTATTTGGATATTGCTGCACGTTTTGGGAAGGAATGATCTTCGGTAATATAGGAAATTGGCTAGATAAAACATTACCCTGGTGGATAGCAAAACCATTATATCAATGTTACATCTGCTCCTGCTTTTGGTGGGGCACAGTCATTTATTGGATCTTTTTGGGCAGCGATTGGAAGGAGTGGTTTTTGGTAGTCATAGCAGCCATGGGATTAAATGCAGTTTTAAGTAAGTTATTCAAAAAAGCATAATGGCAATACAGGCATTCATACAACAGCCCACTGAAAACAGCGTCCATGCCGCATACCGGCCGGTCGTTGTCCGCGTTTCAGCAACAGCAAACAATGGCGGTGGTGATATCCCTCCTGTTGTCTATTGTGATATTTATTTCAATGATATATTCTACAAAACGCTAAGCAAAACATTATATTCTTCACTTGGTTCAGGCAATAGCGAATGGGCTTTTGATATCCAGGATGCCGCACAGGAATTCCTTCAAAAATATATTGCACCGGTAGCTCAATCCACAATAGAAGAAGTAACAGGGATTATTTGCAAGGCCTTCTGCCGCATGCGCTGTTCCGGAATTAATGATGATGGATTTATTGAACAGGACGGAACTATCCCAGTGCAGGCAACCAGCAGCAGTGCCGCCACACCAGGCACAGGTTTGGAAACAAATGCTTTCTATATTGTAAATGGAACGCTGCAGCATACGGATGCACAGGATCTGATTACGCATTTAAGCTATTATAAAACCAGAACCTGGCTGCCTGATGTACATCCGTTATCGCACAGGATGGATGGGTATGCATTGGGACCAAATGACAGCGATCAATTCCCAATACTTGACCAAGGGGAAAGGTCCATCAGTAACATCCGTTTAAATTATAGGAACTGCAATCAAACAGAATTCGGGCAGGCTAGTATTTCGGCTGGTGCAACACCCTCCTGTAATGCTATTATTTCACCACCAACGGCGCAGCATAACCTTTCCGGTTGGCTGGTTAGCTGGAACCTGGTTTCCGGAGCCCCGAACAGGTATTTCGTATCTACGCCAGAAGTTTCCGGCGGTGCGCCACAGGAAGCATTTACTACACAATATCAGCTGCCTGAACTTTCAGTTGGTGATCACCTCGTCACCGTGAGGCCAATATGCTTAATTGATGGCGAATTCTTCCCGGGTACACCGCAAACGGTAAACATAACCGTTACAGCCTGTGTTGATCTTACATCCATTGCCAGCGGAATACCTGACGCAAATGAAGGCGTGGTTTATAATCATTCACTGGCTGTGGTTGGATCTACTCCGTTAGATGTATCAACAGGCACTAAACCTGCCTGGATGACAATAGCGGCGATAGGGAGCAACATTGTGCTCAGCGGAACGCCGGGCCCGGGCGATGTCGGAACTGGTATTGTAGTCGAATTTACAGTTACCAACTGCGGTGAACCTGTTTTAGACTTCAGCGAAACTATTGATGTGATAGCTGCTCCTGCAGGCGATGGAACGTTAACGATAACCAATGCAAGGCCAGGATCATCAATAACAAACGTCACACCTGTGTTCTGGGAAAACCAAGTTGGCAGCTTCCCGCTTGGAAACGGTCAATCAATCAATGCTGATATTGAGGATGAATTTATAGGAGCCGTCAGTGTGACAGTCACATTGGTTAGTGGGACAGGAACGTTGAGGCTTCTGGAAAACGGCAGCGCTATTGAATTTGTGGCAGTAAGCGGCAGCGGTACGTTCATTATACCATCGAATACTTACAGCCTTGGCAACACTTATTTAATTGTATTAACACCGTAACAATGGCAGTAAAAGCATACTATATACCCAATGGACCGGCAAATCTTGCTGCATTGTTTCCATCTATCGACTTTACACAGGTAGCAGAATATTTTGTGGAAGTATTAGAAGGCGATGAAGTAATCGCGACCACACCTATGAATAGAATATGCGGCTGTGAAGATGATGAAGATTGTTTTCGCATTCATTTTTTAAATGCCCTTGGTGCCATCGATGGCATAGATTTTAAAATGATTGAAAAGCTGCATGAAGCAAAGTCGGATACCTTTCAAAAACCAACTTCCTACCCGCTGATTAAAACCGATCACAGCCTTGGCCGGTTTAACGTAAAAAGTAACGACACTATTAAGGCCTGCTCAGTGGTTTATTATGAACAGCACATGGATTGGATCGATGAACTTTTTGATTCACCTGTTTCCTGGATTGAGCAGGTTAATATCCAGGGTCAGGGCGCCACATACAACCCAATAATCATTTCAGATAAAAAGAATTTGAAGGTAAAGCAGGAAGACCGGTATGTGTACCAGGTAGAAATTGAGTTTAAATTCAGCCACGAACGCTTTATCATTCGCAACTAATGCCAGGAAGCAAATACATAAAAGTCCTTATCGGTGGCCAGCAGGTCGACCTAAAATCAACGGAAGAATTGCCGGCTGCTATTAATTATAAGCTGGAAGATCCTGAAAACTTTCAATCAAAAAAATCAGCTGAAGTATTTGATCTGGAAATACCAGCTACTACTATTAATGATCAGATTGCAAATACTTTTCACAATCCAGGCATTGATGATAACACCCCAGGCCAGCAGAAAAGAAGCTTCCAATCTTTTTTAGTGGATGCAAACGGTTATGAACTTTTTAAAGGCAAGGCATTATTAAAAAATGCAAAACACGATAGCCTCCCAATTTCATATAATTATGATGGGTATGGTAATAACGGCGATTGGCTTGTCGCAATGCGGGAAACGCCACTTTTTGAATTACTGAAGAATTTATCCTTTACACTAACTAAGGAGCTCATAGAAGCCAGCTGGGCTTTCGATGGCACGGATGAAAACTTGCCTTATGTTTTCGCTCCGGTCCGTTATGGCCAACCAATGGAAACACTGGATGGCAAGGCTGACTTTAACATGACCCCTTTATATATGAAGCCGGCCATTTCAGTCTACTGGTTGCTTTATTGGGGATTCAAAAGCCAGGGATATCGAATTCAATCAGATTTTTTTGATACCAATTACTTCCGCAGGCTGGTAATGCCATGGACGTGGGGTAATTTCCTTTTCTCTGAAGGTACAAGGATGGACCAATTGGACTTCCTGGCAAAGACTTCTATGGAAGGCGGCGTTTTTTATTCCAATGATATGCTTGATCATATCGATGTATTTGCAGATAACGAAACGACGAACGGCGCCTTTGATAATAATGGGGTGTATGAATACGACCCGGTTAATTTTGAAATGAAGTGGACATATATAACCGGATTAGGGTATGGTCTACTGTCTGCCACATTCCACGTTCAGGCGTTCGTTGATGCAATAGCCACAGCAAACAGCGATGTTGAATTAACAATTGAATGGTATAAGAATGGCACATTGTTTAAGTCGGAGAAGTTTGTGGATCTGCATGCGCCAGCTGTTGGCAATCGAACGGATACTGGCCTTAAAGATGTTTTTGCAACTGTCGACGTGCAAGAAAACGATGTAATTTCTGCAAAGTTTTTCCTTCATTTATTTGATAGCGGCCTGGGACATGCAGAATTCAGGATTTCGATTGATGCCTTTGAATTGGATTATTTTAATATTCCATTGGGTGGGATCATCAACTTTGCTAATTACAACACCCTGAAGAAATATAAATGGATTGATTTTTTGGCTGGTATCGTCGATTCGTTCAACCTCACCATTCAAACAGATCCAATAAATAAAGTAGTTGTTATTGAGCCGATGCATCCTTATGCCCTTGACTACGACCAGGGATTGACGGATAAGGATGGTGGCTATTTTAACGGCAACCATTTAAATTGGGAATCAAAGCAGGATATATCAAAGGTTTCAGAAGTAAGCCTATTTAGCGACGCTGACAGGGAGCTGATGTTTAAATTCAAGAGCGATACCCAGGATGGCATTTTAAAGAAGGTCCAGGACAGGCACGGTATAGAACTGGCATCATCCAAATATGTTTTTGGTGACAGATTCAAGGCGGGCGTAAAAGAACATCAGAATAGATTCTTTTCTCCGGTTATGCATTGGCGGGCTGATCAGTGGGGAAATATAGGAGCCACACCGCAGTTGATAGTGATGATCCCGGAAAACGTAAGCAACACGTCTCGCGATGAAGCACAAAACACATTTAACCCGAAGCTTGCCTGGTATAAAGGTCTGGTGGATATGGGATGGGTATGGGATGGCGTTGAAAAGGATGATTTATCGCCACAGTTTCCGTATATGTTTGCAGTTAATTACTCTTCGCTTGGTGCGCACGACCCAATATTGAGCTATACAGACGAATGGACGGTTCATATGAGTGATGGCTTAGTGCCATCACCCGGATTATTAAGAAGGTTTTTTTTACAACGTATGGCTATCCTTCGCAATGGTCAATATTACGACACCTGGTTCCGGTTAAATAATC